>Ga0256828_1000771_pt1 | contig 20727 bp, 20 predicted proteins | sample CV88metaG_FD_185993 | JGI IMG/M metagenome (GOLD analysis project Ga0256828, IMG submission 185993) | Hydrothermal vent microbial communities from East Pacific Rise, Pacific Ocean - CV88 | ecosystem: Environmental > Aquatic > Marine > Hydrothermal vents | place: Pacific Ocean: East Pacific Rise...
AGACAAACTTGTTATTGCTATCTCATCACGGGCACTGTTCAATTTGGAAGAGGAGAATGCTATTTTTGACAAAGAGGGGTTGGAATCCTATTATAAACATCAGCTTGAACATTTAGACGCTCCTCTGGCTAAAGGTTCGGCTTTCAGATTTGTGCAAAATCTCCTTGCTATAAATAAGAAGTTTGACAATAAACTCATAGAGGTGATCATTTTATCACGTAACAATGCGGCAACAGGTTTACGTATAGGACGATCCATAGAACATTATGCTTTGGACATAGAGCGAACGGGGTGGACTGCAGGGACACCGGTAGCCCGTTATCTGGAAGCTTTTAAAGTGGATCTTTTTCTCTCAGTACATACACCTGATGTAGAAGAAGCGATCAACTCCGGGGTAGCTGCTGCAACCATACTGCCGCATACTCCTATAATCTCACAGGAGAGTGACATAGTCAAAATCGCTTTTGACGGTGATGCCGTGATCTTTGGTGATGAGAGTGAAAAAGTCTATCAGGAGCAGGGATTGGAAGCTTTCATCGCTCATGAACGGCAGAATGCAAAAAATCCGCTCAGCAAAGGACCTTTCTTTAAATTTCTCAAAACCATCTCAGAAATTCAGGATAAATTCCCAATGGAGTCTTCACCGATACGTACGGCACTGGTGACTGCCAGAAACTTTTCAACCCATGAAAGAGTGTTAGGTACGCTGGAGGGGTGGGGTGTACGTGTGGATGAAGCCTTTTTCCAGGGTGGTGTACAGAAATATGAAGTGATCAAAGCGTTTGGCGCTGACATCTTTTTTGATGATCAAGATGCCCATTTGGAACATACTTCAAAAGAGACACCATCTGCAAAAGTACCGTATATACGATAAATACTAATTAATATTAATATTTTATTTTTTACTCTTGATATAGCTCAATAGATTTATCTTTTCATTCAACTATACTTCCAAAAACAAATAACAAGGTATATCATTAATGAGTGAATTTTTAAACAATCAGACTTCCCCCTTTGAAGGGCAGTTCCCCGATGGACATCCTGTACGTACTTACCTGGAGGAGAATCTCCTCATCCGCAGTCTTATACAGGAGTTGCAATCTGTAAACATACAGGAACAGTTTGAGCTTTTTGAAGCACTTTTTAAGAAGCTGAGCAGGGTAGAACTTCACTTTGCACGTAAAGAGAACCAGCTGTTCCCTTATTTGGAAAAGCATGGCTGGACAAGTCCTTCTCAAGGGATGTGGGCATTTCATGATCAGATACGTGATGAGATGAAAGCCACAAGAAAAGCTATAGAAGAACATGATATAGAGACTATTGCTCTAAATTTTCAAGTTGTTTTTCGTTCCTTGGAACATATTATGCAGGTAGAAGAGGGCAGACTCCTTCCCAATGCGATGCAACTGCTTAGTGAAGAGGAGTGGAAAGAGTTCAAAGAGGGAGACAAAGAGATCGGCTGGATGTTTGACACACCACCGACACCTTACCCTGAGGATGAATATATTCACCCAAGTCAAGATACCAAACGTCGTGAACTTCCTTTTGGAACAGAAGACAAAACCCACTTTGACGAGGGATGGCTTACTCCTGAACAGGTGAATTCTATTTTTAGAATACTCCCTGTGGATATTACGTATGTGAATGAAAATGATCAGGTAGTCTTTTATAACAGAGGAGATGACAGGGTTTTTCCAAGAAGTGCTGGGATCATCGGAAGAGAAGTGAAATTCTGCCACCCGCCAAAGAGTGTAGATCAGGTCATCAAAATACTTGAAGAGTTTAAAGCGGGCAGACAGGATCTTGCAGAATTCTGGATCAACTTCAAAGGACAGTTTATACACATCCAATACTTTGCAGTACGTGATCCCGACGGTACTTACCGAGGTGTCATAGAGATGAGTCAGGATGTAACGCATGTACGAGGTCTTGAAGGGGAGAAACGACTGCTTGACTGGGAGTGAGTATAGGGTGAGGGGTTGAAAATTTTCTAAAAAAGTACTATACTAAAGATAGATACCAACGTAATAGGAGGTATAAATTATGAAAAGGTTAGTAGAGAAAATCAGTCAACCAAAAAAAGAGCTCATTAAGCTTTCTATTCCACTAACAATGCTTCTTACGAGTATTAATATAGAGGCTTCTTATTCAAAATTGGCGAAAGTTGCCAATATGCATCCTAAGACATTGGAAAAGATTGTACATAAACTTGTAAAAATAGAATCGACTACCGGTAAATATAATGTAAAAAATAAAAAAAGTGGTGCATATGGACGTTATCAGATCATGCCGAGTACGGCAAAATTTTATGCAAAAAAACTGACTATTCCAAAGAATAAGTGGAAATTGCCTTCCAATCAGGATAAAATATTTAATGCTATCATGAAAGACAATATTTTAAGTCTCAAACGAAGCGGACATAAGATTTCTGCCTTTTCTCTCTATGCTACCCATCAGCAGGGAGCAGGCGGCTTTAATGCGATTATGAAGAACAAAGCACTTACGAAAAGACTGGAAAAGAGTTTGCGTCAAAATCTTCCTGATAAATTACGAAAAGTAAGAAAGTCTCAACTTCGTAGCACATGGATAAATTACTGGAAGCGTAAATTAAGTTGAACTATTTTTACGCTTCTTATAAAATGTTTCCCTAAATGTTTCAAATTGTTTCTCCAGAATCGCCTCTCTCATCTGCTTCATCAGGTTAAGGTAGTAGTAGAGGTTGTGAATGGTTGCCAGTCTAAAGTAGGTGATCTCTCTGGCACGGAAAAGGTGACGCAGGTAAGCACGTGAATAGGTTTGACATACCATACAATCACACTCAGGGTCTACAGGACCTTCATCGGTAGTGTAGCATGCCTTTTTAATATTCACTTTTCCGAAACTGGTAAAGAGTGTACCGTTACGTGCATTACGTGTAGGCATGACACAGTCGAACATATCGATCCCTCTGTAAACATTTTCTACCAAGTCTTCAGGTGTACCTACCCCCATAAGATAGCGGGGTTTGTCAGCAGGCATGAACTGTGTTGTCCACTCTACCGTGTCATACATATCCTGATTGGCTTCTCCTACACTGAGTCCGCCAATGGCAAAACCGTCATACGGCAGGGCACAGAGCTCTTTAGCTGACTTTTCTCTAAATGCTTTGTCCGTTCCGCCCTGAATAATAGCAAAGATGTTTTGATCTACACCTACACCCTCAGCTTGTTTTTCTCTAAAATAGTCAATACTTTCTTGTGCCCAGCGTGTCGTACGGTCAATGCTGGCAGCGATACGTTCCTGTGTTGCAGGAAGTGCCACAAGATCATCAAGGATCATCATGATATCAGAACCTAGGTTATGTTGGATATCTATTACTTTTTTAGGTGTAAAATAGTGTTTGCTTCCGTCAAGGTGACTTGCAAAAGTGATACCGCCTTCATCAATTTTGACATTGTCGCTTAAAGAGAAGGCTTGGAACCCGCCGCTGTCAGTCAAAAAACTTTTTGGATATTTTGTAAAGCCATGCAGTTTACCCATTTTAGCGACCACATCATCACCGGGACGAATGTACATATGATACGTATTTGCAAGAATGATCTGGGGTTTGATGAATGTGGCTAAATCTGTTGCATCAAGTGATTTGACAGCACCTACTGTTCCTACAGGCATAAAAACGGGGGTTTGGACGGTAGAGTGGGCAGTTTGTATGGTACAGGCTCTGGCTTTCCCATCAGTTTTATCTATCTGAAATTGCATTGTGTTATAATATCCTCTTAAATAATGGTGAGATTATACCTAATTAGGGCATAAATGAAGAACATACTTATACTCGCAGACGGCAGCATAGCTAAACATTTCATAGAGTGGGTCGGCAGAAAAAGAGTAGCGGAAAATAAATACTATGTGACATGCTATAAAGAGGGTGTAACACCTGAGAAGATGGGGAAGAATATCTCTGTGATAAAGGCAGACCCTACGAGCTATTCCAAAATGAGAACAATCATGAATGATGTGAAGTACTCTAATGTCTTCATCGTGATGGAAAATATGGAAGATGCCGAGTATTCTCTTAAAAATATTCGTCTTATAGATGATAAAGTAAGAATAATCCTTTTGAATCAATGGGATAATGATGAGATAGGGCGGAATGAAGAGAATGTGACGGTTCTGCATAGTGATGAATTGATCGCAGCACATCTCTATGATCATCTTCCCAATGTGCCGGTTGTTGCACAGAATGTCGGTCTGGGCAAAGGTGAGATCATGGAGATCCATGTACCGTTTGGCAGTACCTATGCTTTCAGGCATGTCGGCTCCATTCTTCAACGTAAATGGAAGATCGCGGCTGTTTATCGTGACGAGAAGCAGATTCTCCCGACAAATGCCACTATGATACGTCCAAATGATACATTGCTTGTTCTGGGTAAGCCTATTGTACTCGACGGTGTCTATAAAACGATCAATAAACGGATAGGATTATTCCCTGAGCCGTTTGGAAGAGACCTCTATTTGTTACTTGATTTCAGGAATGATCAAGAGGATGCACTGCTTTATCTTAAAGAGAGTATCTATCTTTTGGAAAAGCTTGAAGACAAGTCCCTTTTTGTACGTATACTCTATCCTAATAATTTTGACTTAATAGATGAACTCAAAACGTATGAATCTGAGAAAATAACAGTCTCTGTCTGTTATGATGACGAAGATATCAGAACCCTTGTGGAGTATGATATCCAGGAACATGATATTGGACTGGTACTTACAGGTATCGAAACATTTGAAAGAGAAAATATTAAAGAGACACTGTATGATCTTAGAAAAGTGGTCTATCTTTTCGGTGATAAACTTCTTTACAATGTAAAAGAAGCTGTCATACTTATGAGTGAAAATGAAAAAATGGAATCCATTTCTTCTACAGCATTTGATATATCAGAATCACTCGGTCTTAAGCTGATGCTCGGTGATTTTGATCCCGAAGGAGATTTTGAAAGTAGAAAGATCATCATAGAACACTATGAAACACTTTCACATATCTTCAATATGGAGATAGACATACAACAAAAAATAGCAAATCCTATACGTGAGATCTCTGCGATGGAAGATATTTTACAGATCGCACCTTTTGAAAAAGGACTTAGCAGTGATAATATCTTAAAACTCGTTTCGACAAAAGTCCAGGACTTCCTTCTTACAACCAGAAAACATCCCAAACTGTTGGTTCCTTTTGCTTTGGAGTAACGTATAATAGAGGATTAAACACATTTAAGATAAAATAAAGACAATATAGATTTTAACTAAGGTTTTCCTCAATGATCGTCCCAATAGAATTAGTACAAACACAAAATATCACTTATGATATCACTATAGATTCCCTTCCCAAACTTACGTTCGATACAAAAGTGGTGATAGTGACTAATCCTACTGTAGCAGGCTTTCATCTTGATACACTTTTAAACAAAGTCTCGGCAAAAGAATTGCATGTTGTGACCATTCCTGACGGAGAAGAATACAAAACACTTGCAACGGTTGAAAATATTTTGAATGAATGTTTTGAATATAAACTTGACAGAAAGTCCCTGCTTATTGCTTTTGGCGGCGGAGTGATCGGAGATATGACAGGATTTACGGCAAGCCTTTACCAACGCGGGATCGATTTTATTCAGATACCTACAACACTGCTCTCTCAGGTAGATGCAAGTGTCGGTGGGAAAACAGGGGTCAACAATAAGTACGGTAAAAACCTGATAGGTGCTTTTTATCAGCCTAAAGTAGTCTATATAGACCCCCAATTTCTAAAAACACTTCCTGCTCGTGAATTTGCAGCAGGTGTGGCAGAGATCGTAAAGATGGCTGTAATGTTTGATAAAGACTACTTTGAATTTCTGAAAGATGCTGATCTTTCCAGTGAAGCAGTACTAAAAGAGGCTATTGCCAGAAGTGTCAAACTTAAAGCATGGGTTGTGAACCAGGATGAAAAAGAGGCAGGTATACGGGCTGTGCTCAATTACGGACATACTTTCGGACATGTGGTTGAGAATGAGACAAGTTATACAACCTACTTGCATGGTGAAGCCGTTGCCATAGGTATGGTCATGGCAAATGCTTTGGCAGTTGAATTAGGACTTTTAGGGCAAGAGGAAGCAAGTGAAGTAAAAGCACTTCTTCAGAGTTCCTCTCTGCCTACAGACTATGTTATTAAAGATGTTGATGCGTTCTACGAACATTTTTTCCTTGATAAAAAGAGTGCAAACAACAGCATTAAGTTCATTTTACCTCATGGAATAGGAAATTATAAAATGGTATCAGATATTGATGAAGCTGTAGTAAAAAAAGTACTTGGAAAATTTGGAGAAGCAGAATGATACGAACATTCCTTTTTGTTGCACTCCTTTTTAATACACTGATTCTCGCCCAGCCGCAAATAGAAACCAATACTACTACAGCGATAGAGAGCAATCATACAACTTCTGTAAGAATAGATCAAAAATTATTGCTTGATAAAAAGACATTGGATAAAGAGCTTAAAGAAAATAATATATGGTCCAAGATATACAGTAACTATCATACATATAAAGAACTTAAAAAACAAAAAGAGATACTGAATACCCTCATTAATAAATTGGAAAGAAAACACAAACTTACCAAAGAGGAAGAGATAGTCCTTGATGATGCAAAAAATGAAAAATCCATACTGATGGGTAAACTTCAGTTGCTGCAAGAGTATGAGAAAAACCCTTTTAAAAAGTTCCTTACCCCGCCGGCGATTGAAGAAGTGCCTTCTGTAGGGAACCCTTTTGCAGTGATCTCCGCACTTTCTTATCAGGAAAAACTCAACTCAGATCAAAAAGAGTATGACGAAAGATATCAGTCTATTCAGAGTGTTATGCAGAAACTTAAAGCCAAACGTGCCATTCTTCAAAAACTTTTACTCGGTGATACGAACAATACAAAATACAGCAGTGAGCTTAAAGATACTCAGGATCAGATCAAAACTTTTACACCGGTGATCGAGATATTCAAAACGACACAGAATGTCTATACCAAAAAAATAGATGAGATTAAACTTAATCTTCAAAAAGATATTAAAAGAGAGATACAAAAAGCAATGGTCATCGGAGGGATTATACTCTTCTTTATTATTTTTACTTTACTGGTGAAATATCTTGTACGCCGCTATATGTCGGACAATGATCGTTTCTATACAATCAACAAAGCATTGAATATTACTTTCTTTACACTTTTGCTACTTACCTTGCTGTTTGCCTACATTGAGAATGTAAGTTATCTGGTTACTATTCTGGGGTTTGCATCTGCGGGTATTGCTATTGCAATGAAAGACTGGTTTATGTCTCTTATGGGCTGGTTCGTGATCGTCATAGGTGGGGCTGTACATGTAGGGGATCGTGTGAAATTCGTACGTGGTAATGTGGAATATGTGGGAGACATTGTTGATATCTCACTGCTTAGAATGACCATACAGGAAGATATTACACTCACTACTTATATGCACAACAGAAGAGCAGGACGTATTATCTTTGTTCCGAATAATTTTATCTTTACCGATATGGTGGCAAACTACTCGCATGCCGGACTGAAGACAGTATGGGATGGTATTGATCTGATGATCACTTTTGATTCCAACGTCTCAAAAGCATCTTCCATAGCCAAAGAGATCACTAAAAAGTATTCCAAGGGATACACTGATATTACAAGAAAACAGCTCAATAAACTCAGAAGCCAATACAGTATGAAAAATACCAATGTTGAACCGCGTATCTATACATTTATAGAACCTTACGGTATCAAGATCTCTGCATGGTACCATACCAATGCCTATGCGACATTAACATTAAGAAGTACTATTTCGGTAGAAATTATTGAGCGGATTCAGGCAGAAGATGATATTACACTTGCATTTCCTACACAGTCTATTTATGTTGATAAAGATGTACGTAAGCCTGTTGCCGAAGCACCTACACTCTTTGATGAAGAAGCATAAATGAAACGTGTCTATTTTAAAACATTCGGGTGCAGGACGAACCAGTTTGATACACAGGTCATGATGTCAAAACTGCAAGAATTCGAGCTCAGTAATGACGAGAAGAACAGTGATATTATTGTTGTGAACTCCTGTACTGTGACCAATGGTGCAGACTCTTCTGTACGTAACTATATCTCTTCAATGAAACGCAAAAACCCGAATGCCAGAGTGATCCTTGCGGGTTGCGGCTCACACTCCAAAGGAGAAGCACTTTTTGAAGATAAAAAGGTTTTTGGCGTAATGGGTCATTCGGAAAAAGAGAAGATCAATGAAATACTTAAGATCGAAAAGCCTTTTTACCAGATAGGTGACCTGAAACATATTGATTCTACCATCGTAGAAGAGTTTGTCGGAAAGAGCAGGGCGTTCATTAAGATCCAGGAAGGATGTGACTTTGCCTGTTCTTACTGCATTATCCCCGCTGTTCGAGGTGGTGCAAGGTCACACAGAGAAGAGACCATTCTGGAACAGGTTGCAAAACTGGCAAGCAACGGTTTTGGAGAGTTTATCCTTACAGGTACCAATGTAGGAAGTTACGGACAGGATCATAACACTTCCATGGCAAAACTGCTTAAAAAGATCAGCAATATACGCGGTGTCAGACGTATACGCATAGGAAGTCTGGAACCGATACAGATAGATGATGAGTTCATAGAATTGCTGAGTGAACCATGGATGGCAAAACATCTGCATATTGCCTTGCAGCATACCAGTGACAAGATGCTCGAACTCATGAACCGGAGAAACAGCTATAAAACAGACTTGGAGCTTTTTCATAAGATAGCTGACAAGGGTTACGCTTTAGGTACGGATTTCATCGTAGGACATCCGGGAGAAGATGAGAAAGAGTGGATCGAAGCAATAGAGAGAGTAAAAGAACTGCCGCTGACCCATGTACATGCTTTTTCCTATTCAAAACGTGACAATACAGTTTCCAGTACTATGAAACCGGAAGTCAGAGGAAATATTGCCAAAGAGCGGCATCATGAACTTACAGAGCTTGTAAAAGCAAAGAATTTCGCATTTAGACGCGAACATACGGAAAACTTGGAAGTATTGCTTGAGAATGGTAGAAATGATATCTATCATGGATTCGACCAATATTTCAACAAGGTAGAAGTACAAAGCAGGGAAGATCTCAGTTCGAACTGGGTTTTACTCAATCATGTGGAGGTGAGCAGTGAAGGAAACAAAGCTAAACTTTAAGTCTAAAGCACTTAACAGTAAAAACATCAAGATCATTATCACGCTATTGGTGGTTTTTTCAGGACTTTTGGCTTTTGCTGTGTTTAGAGATACTGATCAACTGATCACACATACTCAGGCAAACAAGCTATTTACCGAAAATAAAATAGAAAAGATCATTGTAGATGGAGAATATATCCGTCTTAAAACAGCCCAAAACCGTTATAAGATATATAAAGATGCTATCAATAAAACAGCTTTTTTTACTAAATATCCTGTGGAAGTAAAAGAAGAAAGCAGTTCGATATATGATATATTGTCTCTGCTTATTTTAGTGGGTGCTTTTTGGTTTTTGTTCAGATTTATGAAACAAAGCAGATTGCAGCAGCTTAAGCAGATAAGGGCTGCAAGAGTAGAAGAAAATCATAACAATGAACCTGTTCAGGCACTTAAATCACATGTTACTTTTGCAGATGTCGCCGGTATAAAAGATGTTAAAGAGGAACTTGAAGAGATCATTGATTTTCTTAGAGAACCACAAAAATACCGTGATTTGGATATCCGTCTGCCTAAAGGAGTACTGCTCGTAGGACCTCCGGGTGTAGGAAAAACACTCATCTCTAAAGCCGTAGCGGGTGAAGCAGGTGTCCCCTTCTTCTACCAAAGCGGTGCCTCTTTTGTCCATATCTATGTGGGTATGGGAGCCAAACGGGTCTCCGAACTCTTTAAAAAGGCAAAACAGATGGCTCCGAGTATCATCTTTATTGATGAGATCGATGCTGTCGGTAAGAGCCGTGGTGAATTTAGAAATGATGAGAGAGAAGCCACACTCAACCAGCTTCTTACGGAGATGGATGGTTTTGAAGAGAGTTCAGGGGTTATTGTCATCGGTGCAACCAACAAAATAGATGTACTGGATGAAGCACTGCTCAGAGCAGGACGTTTTGACAGACGTATTCACATCTCACTTCCGGACTTGGAAGACAGAGCTAAAACACTTGAACTCTACCTTGCACATAAACCGCATAATGTAGATATAGAAGAGGTAGCACGTCTGACCGTAGGATTCAATTCGGCTGCATTGGATACCTTGACCAACGAAGCAGCGATCTTTGCTATGAGAGAGGGACGTACTACTGTTGAGACCTCTGATTTTGAAGCAGTAAAAGAGAAGGTGCTTACCGGAAAACGCAAGATACTCAGTTTTACAGAAGAGGAGAGAAAGATCCAGGCAGTCTATCAGGGTGCTAAAGCGGTGATTGCTACATGGTTGGATGTTGAATTTGAAAAGATCGGTATTGTTAACACCAGACTGCTGGCACAAGAGCATGAAATACTCTCACGTTCTAAACTGCTTAACCGTATCAAGGTCTATCTGGCGGGTAGTATTGCAACACAGATGCATTATAATGAACAGTTCACAAATGCAAGCAGTGACATCATGCAAGCCAAAGAGTTGGTCAGAAAAGTAATCTACGAGTATGCTATGAGTGATAACTTCATTGTGACACCGCTGGGTGAGGAAGAGCTTTTAAAAGAGTCTGTCTCTGAAGTCAAAGCCTTGCTAAAAACACTTGAACGGGCATTGGATGAAGTCTCAGGCTATCTGTTGGTGCATGAGAATATCACACAAGCCGAGTGTCAAGCGATATTAAAAGAGATATTTTAACGATGCACTATTTTAACGGTTTCTCGCTTCATAATGAAGAAGAACTCTTTAGTGAATATGTAGTAAACAATGATCTTGGTGTTGCAGGATTCAGTTGTGGAGCACAAAAGGCGTTCGAGTATGTTTACTGTTCCAAAGAGCGTGTAGAGAGACTTGTTCTTCTCTCTCCTGCCTTTTTTCAGACGCAAAAACAAAGTTTTATCCGTACACAGTTACGCTACTTCGAAGCAGGACAGAAAGCCTATGTTAAGCAGTTCTTGACCAATGTAGCATCTCCTTCGGAGTTAGACCTCTCTTCTTATCTGAGTGTAGGGACTAAAGAAGAACTTGAAGCACTTCTTGCCTATCAATGGGATAGAGAGAAGATAGAAGCGGTCCTTGAAAGAGGTACTGTCATAGAGGTTTTTTTAGGGGATGATGACAAGATCATTGATATAGAGGCTGCTTTTGAGTTTTTTTCTCCGTTGACCACAACCTATTTCATAAAGGGAGTGGGTCACATATTGAAGAGCTGATCACTCATCTGTCTCTTTAATTGTGATCAAATTCTGCCATGTTCTAGGTTTTTTTAATATATAAATGACTTTTGAAAATATCCATGAACGCGGTACTGCACCGAAAAACCGGCTGTCAGCGGAGTTATCTCTGTAGTCACCCAGCATAAGATAACGGTTCTTTGGTATTTTTGCTACAGGTAACTGTGAAAGTTCATGAGGCACTTTTAATCTCCAGTTATGAACCACACCATAATATTTCAGATAGGGATCCTTAATAAAATATCCATCTTGAGTTGATACAGATTGCAGATCATGGGAAAGTGCCAGTTGTTTTGTTTTAGCAGAATTGCCTTCTATCTGCAGATAGAAAGAACGGTTCTTTTGAAAAAACACATCACCGGGTAAAGCAGCACAGCGTTTAATATATAGACGGTCTTCAGGATCAAGAGGATGCTTCATTACAAGCATATCTCCCCTGTGTATAGAATCGAATTGACGATAGGTAAGTACAATATCCCCCTCTGTCAACCCGTAATTCATACTTGTACCGTTGATTTTGTATAGACGTAACATATAAAAAGACAGTGTAAGAAGAATGAGTGTAGGCAAGATGAATTTTTTCATAGGGATATTATAACTTTTTGAGTTAAAATGGATATTATATTGCATAAAGGACGGGAGTATGTTGCAAAACAGCTATGAATTATTTTCAGCACTTAAGAAAATGGGATACATGCAAACAGACCGTGATCCGCTTTGGTGGCCCAAGAGCAATACATTTGAGGTTATTGTGGGTACATTGCTAACACAGCAGACCAAATGGGAAAGGGTTGAGGAATCTCTTGATAATCTTAAAGAAGAAGAGATGCTTACACTTGAAGCACTCAGCAATGCCTCTATCCAGAAGATTGCAGAGCTCATTAAACCCAGTGGTTTCTATAATACCAAGGCACACAGACTAAAGATGCTCTGTACCAATATCCTAAATAGATTCGGAAATTTTGAGTCATTTCAAAAGCAGGTAGACAGAGAGTGGCTTCTTGCACAGAAAGGCATAGGAATGGAAAGTGCCGACTCCATACTCTGTTACGGCTGCAGACGGGAAGTCTTTGTAGTAGATAGCTATACTGACAGGCTTTTAAGTGCCTTCGGATATGAATTTGAAGATTACATGCAGATACAGGAATGGATGCAAGACGGGATCGAAGCAAACTTTGATAAAATAACAAAAATGTATGATATCCCTGTGACACTTTATATGGTTTATGCACGGTTTCACGGTAAGATCGTAGAGTTTGCCAAAGATCATATCAGAGGGAAAGAGGTGGATATCAGTATACTCAAAAAAAGGATCACCGTTTGACCAATATTATTATCACAGGGTGTAGTACAGGTATAGGCTTGAAGACAGCCAGGTATCTTAAAGAGAAGTCCGTTAAAGTCTATCCTACTGCAAGGGATCCTAAAGATGTAGAGATGCTCAGATCGATGGGATTTGAATATGCTATGCAGCTTGATGTAAGAAAAGCTGATGAGATCACAGCAGTTATCAGTCAAGTCCTTGAGATCGATGGAAAGATTGATGTCTGGTTCAACAATGCAGGATACGGACAACCGGGTGCTATTGAGGACATTACTACCGAAGTACTTAAAGAACAGTTTGAAACCAACGTATTTGGTCTGCATGAATGTACGAGACAGATCATTCCTGTTATGCGTAAACAGGGATACGGGAAGATCATCCAGCATTCTTCTGTACTTGGACTTATCTCACTCTTTGGAAGAGGTGCCTACAATGCAAGCAAATATGCTATAGAGGGACTTGCCGATACACTGAGACTTGAACTGAAAGATATGAACATTTATCCCGTATTGCTAAATACCGGACCTATTACAAGCCACTTTCGTCAAACAGCTGTTAAAAAACTGGAAGAGAATGTAGATACGGAGTACTCTGTTTTCAGAGAAAAATATCGGCAGAATATAGAGGGTACAGCCCAAAAGGTTCCTTTCAATGAAGAAGCCGTTTCTGTAGCAAAAGTAGTACATAGAATTATTTTAGCAGACAAACCAAAACCAAGATACTATATTACTAAAGCAACCTATCTTTTAGGGTATTTTAAAAGGATTGTAAGTACAAATATCTTAGATCATATTTTAATGAAAATAGGGTAAAAATCAATAATAGAATTTTGTCGGACAAGTAATATTGCGTCCTTTAGATTTGGCTTCATACATATAGTTGTCTGCCAGTTTGATCAGTCCGTCAATAGAAGCTGTATGTTTATTATCAGCAACACCCGCACTTAGACTTACTTTGATCTGATACCTTTCATGTGTGATTAACAGATCAAGAATATTTTTCCTTATTTTTTCTGCAACCAGATAGGCTTCCTTTTCATTGGTCTTCGGTAATACAACAAGAAATTCTTCACCACCCCAACGTGCAGCTATATCGGTTCTTCGTATCGTGTTTTTGATCACATTTGCAACTTCTATGAGTACTTTATCTCCGGCTTCATGTCCATATCGGTCATTTACATCTTTAAAATAATCGATATCACACATAATAAGACTCATATCAGTATTGTCTCTTTTTGCCTGTGCATAAATACGCTCCATCTGATGATGAACCCCTCGTCTGTTGCGAAGCTGTGTAAGTTGATCCTCTTCGGCAATATTGGAAAGCTCTTCTGTAAGAAGTTTCATTTTTCCGAAAAGATTTTCTGTAGAGTACTCATAGGCAGCAGTCAGGGCAGCATCTAACATAAAGACCAAAATGAGACGTACTTTATAATCAAAGGTATATATTGCATGTAATACGATATTATCCGGGGCAAACAGAATCCAGAGCATGGCAAGTAAAAAAATGGAGAGGATGATCACTCCTTTTTTAAGTCCATGAAGAAAAAGAATGACCGCAGGTAAAGAGTATATCCAAAGGGCACCTGTATTATTCACTCCTCCCTCCGCTACCAAATAGAGCATAAGAAGTACTAAAGGATAGCTTACAACAGCAGTTGCCAAAGAGTAATTTATTTTTTCTTTAAGTGTCAGTATATAGTTTAATATTGCGATAAAAGCAACTGTCAAAAGAGCAGAGGCGAGAGGAGATTGTCCTTTTGACAATGCTAAGAGACCTAACGGCAGTGTACATGATATAGCCAAAAGCGTAATAGCTTTTAAAATATAGAGTTGACGTAAATATTTGGAATCTTCCAAAGACGGTGCATTAAGTTTATAGATGTTTGATCTATTACTTTCAGAAGAATTCTTACTATGACCGGTTTTATTCAAAATTGCATTCTCCCCTAGAATCGTCTTTTAAAGTATATATTATAGTTATACTAACTTAAAATGAAGACTTTTTTAGCGGTATCAATTTGGGTATAATTCAATAAAAAATTTAGGAAACTACATAATGGATAAAATTAAAATAGGTATTATTACAACAAGTGACAGGGCATCTCAGGGAATCTATGAAGATATTTCAGGTGTTGCTATCATGGAGACGATGAAAGAGTATCTTTTAAATGAATGTGAATATGAATACAGATGTATTCCCGATGAACAGAGTCTTATTGAAACAACACTTGTGGAACTCTCACGTGATCAGAATTGTGATCTTATTGTTACGACAGGCGGTACAGGACCTGCCATGAGAGATGTGACCACTGAGGCCACAGAGAATGTCTGTCAAAAACTGCTTCCGGGTTTTGGAGAGCAGATGAGGGCGGTAAGTCTTCAGTATGTTCCTACCGCCATCCTTTCCCGCCAAACAGCAGGTGTCTGCAACGGATCACTTATCATCAACCTGCCGGGAAAACCAAAATCAATACGTGAATGTCTTGATGCTGTTTTTCCTGCGGTTCCCTACTGTATCGACCTTATCGGCGGTCACTATATGGAAGCTGATGAAGCGGTAATAAAAATCTTTAGACCCAAAGCAAAATAAGGACATACTAAATAATATGAATATTGATTTTATAGAACAGAAACTAAACGAAATTATTTCAGAATTGGAAAAAGAGGTGATGGAGGTCTTAATGGATGAGAGCCTGGGAAAAGGGGAGACAAATCTCCGTATGAAACCGCTTGCTTCAACCAAGCAGATACTTAACAACGCCTTGGAAAGCATCAAAATGGTAGATAAACTGGCAAAAGAGGATCTTGAAAAATGAGAAAATATCTTTTATCTCTTCTCGTTTTCAGCGTATTGCTTTTGGGAGAGGAACAACCGCATCCGCAAAGTGCTTTAGGATATATCTATCTATCCCTTTTTATTATTACTGTCGGACTTTTTTTCTGGGGTGTCTATAAAGCTGTAAAAACACAAAAAACAGTTTATGCCTGGGCATTACTCCCTTTTATACTACTTATGATAGGAATGTTTTTTATCTGAATGCTTCAAAAGTACTGTTTAAATTAAACAATGCTTTTGAATAATTTTACATTTTCCATCACTTAAAGTGATAATTCATGCTTTTTTCACGCTCAAATGAGACTTTTTAATTTGATTGGATTTATACTTTAACTATATCATTTTAAAGGATCAGCAATGAAAAAAATCACATCTATACTTATAGCCTCATCTCTTGCACTTATCACAGGGTGCGCAACCAACAAAGTACATAATTCCCATTGGGGATATACCGGTCACAATACTCCGGATACTTGGGGACAACTTTCTGAAAAATACCGAGAATGCGGTGTAGGGGTCAATCAATCACCGATCAATATTACCCATTCGCTCCATGCCCATCTTCCTCCGCTTGCTCCACATTATGCAAGCAGTTCTAAGAATATTGTGGATAACGGACATACAGTACAAGTCAATATGGAACCGGGAAGTATATTTAAAATAGACGGCAAAACTTTTGAACTTAAGCAATTCCATTTCCATTCTCCTAGTGAAAACCATATCAATGGTCATGCTTTCCCGCTTGAAGCCCATTTTGTGAATTTGGATAAAGACGGTAATATCGCGGTGATCGCAGTGATGTTCCAAGAAGGGAAAGCCAATAAAGCACTGGAAAAAGTATGGAAAAAAATGCCAACGAAAGAAGGAGAGACAAACAGTCTCAACCTTGCAGGCATCGCCAATGCGATCTTGCCAAAAGATAAGCACTATTACAGATTCAACGGTTCATTGACCACCCCGCCGTGTACAGAAGGTGTCAGATGGTTTGTACTTAAATCACCGGTCACTGTCTCTAAAGAACAGATCGAGAAGTTCCATCATTTGATGCATCATGATAACAATAGACCGATCCAACCTTTGGATGCCAGAGCAGTCATAGACTAAGTTTAGTTTCTTGTGGAGGTCATTCCTGCACCAAGCCAGTCTTGCATACCTCCACGGTACCATTTCAGTTTTTCTGCCGGATATCCTATCTCCAAAAGTGCATAGATCATGGCGGGAGACTGGCTGCACCAAGGACCGTTACAAAAGAGTACCAGTGTTTTGGCATCGGAAAAATCATACTCTCCGTCTTTTTGGACAAAGACTCCCAAGTGTTTTAATGCATACTCAAAATAGAATTCATAATCATCCCTGTATTTAAAGTACTGAAACGGCATATTTACTGCTCCCGGAATCGTTCTGTAGTTAAACCACTCTTCTTTACGGCTATCTATAAGAAGTAAGTTTTTATCGTGCTGCATCTCTTTAAGAAATGCCAGAACTTCCAATTCACCATACGTTTCAAGATCAGCATCAAGCTGTATGGGCAAGAGCTTTCCTTTTGTATGGACATAGGTAGATTTACATGCCTGGGGTACTTTTTTGTTGGCATAGTTACCTGTCCATAGCATTTCATTGTTGATGGGGACTTTTTTGCACACATCAGGGATATTGCGTTTGACTACGTAATTTTTTTGCTGTTTATCGGCTGTAGTTGCAGTGACCATAACACCACTGTACTCAAAACCGACATTTCCCGCAAAAGAAAATGAAGAGAGAAGTAATACTAACGTTATATATTTTTTGAACATAAATATCCTTTATGTATGATTACATTAATAATAATTATACCTTAACATAAGTTTTGTGTAAAGTAAGTGTAGGAAGAAAAAAGAGGGGATGGCAAAGAATCCCTTTGGATCCTTTGTTTATTAGACGTTTGTTGCAACCTTATAGGTAGGATCATCTTCTTCATAAGTACAGAAAGGCCCTGCAATGCGCAGAGTCTTTTTACAATCCTCCGAAAGGTGCCTGAGTGAGAGTTTCTTACCGGCTTTTCTGTATTTTACAGTCAATGCATCAATGGCTTCGGCACCGGAACTGTCCATGACTCTTGCCTTTTTAAAGTCAATAATTACCTCTTGGGGATCTTCTTGGACATTAAACTGTTCATTGAATGATGTAACCGAACCAAAGAAGAGCGGACCGTCAAGCTCATAAACCTTCTTACCGTTTTCCTCTCTTGTATGCGCAAATATCTTTGCATGTTCCCAGGCAAATACCAGTGCAGAAATAATGATCCCGGCAATGACCGCTACAGCGAGGTCTTCAAATACGGTGATGATGGTAACAACCACAAGTACAAAAGCATCTGCTTTAGGCATATGCTTGATACGTTTGAGTGAAGAGAACTCAAATGTCCCGATACTCACCATGAACATGATCCCCACAAGTACGGCTATAGGGATCGCAGAGATCACATCTGAAAAACTGACTACCAGAATAATCAGTAAAATAGCAGCAGTAAAGGAAGAGAGGCGACCAAGACCTCCGGAAGTGAAGTTAATGACGGACTGACCGATCATGGCACATCCTGCCATACCGCCAAAGAGTCCTGAAGTAGCATTTCCCACACCCAGTGCCACACACTCTTTGTTGCCTGAACCGCGTTTACCGCCCATCTCGTCAAGTACAGAGAGGGTAAGTAGAGACTCAATCAGTCCAACCAGTGCCACGATCAAAGCTGTAGGCAGGATGATCATCATTGATTCCCAGGAAAAAAGTGAGGCATCAGGCATTACAAAATGAGGCATGGAGACGTTTGAAAGATCTGCAAGATCCCCTACGGTTTTTGTATCTATTCCCCCAAAATAAACAACCAGTGTCACAACAATGATCGCTACCAGACCCGCCGGTACAGCTTTGCTGATTTTAGGCAGGAACTGCATGGTTGCCATAGTTACAGCAATGATAATGTACATGATGTAATTCTCTGTAAAGCTTGCTTTGACAATATCTATCCATGAACTGTACTGTTCAATATTTGCAGGTGCAAGGAAAGGTAACTGTGCCAGGGCGATCACAATAGCAAGACCGTTCACAAACCCGAAGAGGGCAGGTTGAGGCACAAGGCGGATAAATTTCCCCATCTTTAAAGCACCGATAGCTATCTGAATGAAACCGGCGATGATGGAAGTCAGAAGGATATAGTGCAGGACCATCATGGAGAGTGCTTCTGTGTCCAGATCAGGATACATTTTCTTTACAGAGAGTCCCAACGAGACGAAAACCACAGCCACAGAGCCTGTAGCTCCGGAGATCATCCCCGGTTTACCGCCTAAAACAGCGGTTATAAGCCCAATGATGAATGCTCCGTAAAGCCCGACTACAGGACTTACTCCTGCAATGAATGAAAAGGCTATGGCTTCAGGTACCAGTGCTACTGCAACCAATGCACCGGAGAGAACATCATTTTTAATGTTCTGTTTTGAGTAATTTTGAATGTTAAACAAGGTAATTTCCTTACACTAAAATAAAGTGTGGAATTTTACCATAATAATTTGAGTTAGACGTTAGATGTCATCCCTGTATACGTCTGTAATATCAAAATCATAATCAGGTTCGATCACAGGTATGTTCTCAAGTGATTTTTTATTGATCTCAACTGCTTTCAAGTCATATTCATCACCTTGGTAGAACTTCTGCTCTTTGGCATACTTTTTTTCCAGTTCTATCTGTTCTTTAATCTGCTGTTCTGTAAGTTTAGATTTTGTTTTATTGGTATCACTGTTTTGTTTGGTCTCTTTACTCTTATTGTGTTCTGATGTCGTATTATTCTCTTTAGTCTGATTATTCTCTGCATGAAGAGAGAAGGTCAATGTTGCCATCAAAAGGATCGCTAAAAATAGTTTATTCATAATATCACCTTATTAGATAAATAGTTTTAGATTATACATATTTCTTTTAAATGCTAGCTTGACCTACATCAACTGTCCTGCCAAGTAACCGCTTGCAAATGACCACTGAAGATTATAACCGCCGCAGGGACCGTCAAGGTTCACGACTTCACCGCAGAAGTAGAGATTTTGGATCTTTTTGCTTTGCATGGTATAAGGGTCAATCTCCTTGAGACTGATACCTCCCCGGGTGATCATCGCCATTTTAAAGCCGTCATGCCCACTGACTGTTAGCGGTGTCCATGCTAAGAGACGATAGAGTCTATCTCTCTTTTCTCCATCCTGTTTTGAAAGATTCATAGCAGGGGCAACATCCGCTAATTCACAAAGTGCAAGACTTACAGATTCAGGAAGCAGGGTAAGCAATAATGCTAAAGTATTTTGATGTGGATCTTCTGCCAGTAGCTTTTTAAAATGTGAGCGTATCTGTTCTTCATTCATTCCTTTGGTAAAGTTGGCGAGCAGAGGAACTTCATTAAATTTACTCAAAAGTGGAGTGATCTCCCGAGAAAAATCAAGTACGACAGGACCACGTATACCATCCTTTGTAAAGATAAGATCACCTTCGGCTTTAAGCTTTTTATATTTTTTCATATCAACGTGCATAACGATCTTTGCAAGGGTATCGGCTCTACAGTTCTCTACCCATTTTTCTTTTACTTTCAACGGCATCATGGCAGGGTAGAGTTCTGTTACTTGATGTCCCACAGCTTCTGCTAACGGATAACCGTCTCCTTCCGCTCCAAGTACAGGATATCCTTTCCCTCCTGTTGCCAGTACTACAGTATCTGCATAAAAAGTCTCTGTTTGGGTTTGTACTCCTGTTACGCTTACTCCGTCATGTTTCAGACTTACTACGCGTTGTGAACAGAGTACTTTTACACCGAGTTTCTGCATATGGGCTTCCATTGCATGGATAATGGTGGAGGAGTCATGGGTAACGGGAAACACACGAAAGCCGTCCGGTGCATGACTCTGTACACCGATCTCTTCGAAAAATGTTATGAGTGCTTTATGGTCAAATGTTTCCAGAGCAGGACTCATAAAGCGACCGTCTCTCCCAAAATGACTCATGAAAGTTTCATTATCGAGTGTATTGGTAAGATTGCAGCGTCCACCGCCTGTTGCTTTGAGTTTGCTGCCTATCTTGGAGAGTTTTTCCAAAAGAAGTACCGATTTCCCGGCTCTTGCAGCTGTAACAGCAGCCATCATTCCTG
>Ga0256828_1000772_pt1 | contig 20725 bp, 19 predicted proteins | sample CV88metaG_FD_185993 | JGI IMG/M metagenome (GOLD analysis project Ga0256828, IMG submission 185993) | Hydrothermal vent microbial communities from East Pacific Rise, Pacific Ocean - CV88 | ecosystem: Environmental > Aquatic > Marine > Hydrothermal vents | place: Pacific Ocean: East Pacific Rise...
TATTAAAAAATATAAAGATAAAAATTTATTCAAAAACTTTAATCTTGAATATGGTGAATTAGAATGGAATGATTATGATTTAGCTTTTCCAATATATGATTTATATCAAGGTAGTATTGAACATTAAATCATAACAAAGCCTACAGACTGTGAATTTAGCCCCAAATAAGCTATCTTCACAGCTAAAATTTAAACTAATTTCTTAAAAAATTAATTTTTTTTGAGAATTTTGTAAAAATAAAAATATTTGTAAAAAATAAATCAAATAAACTCCAAATATCAAGATATATTCCTCTATATCTTGTGTTATTTTGGTTAAATCTTTATTTTTAATGGATAAACATAACTTTTTAAACAGAGTTATCCCTATAAGGTTTAAATGAAGAGATAGCATTAGTATTAGCACTTCGGTCTAAAAATATGAGAAAACTTCAAAAACTAAAACAAAAAGATTTTGCAAATCAAATTAACCTAAGTTCCCCTACAACATATTCTAATTTTGAACAAAAAGGTACTATTTCACTTCTTAATTTTATTAAAGTTATAAGAGGCTTTGGGAAACTAAACGAACTTGAACAACTTTTCCTACCTAGTGTTGATGAAAAAATAAAAGAATTAAATAATTTGACATGTAGATAATATATTAGCTATATATAAAGGGGCTTTTACTTAACTTGCTCCCATTTAAATTTGTTTATATTTCTCTCTTTTTCATCAAAGTTGATTCCTACTAGATAAATATCTTTTTGTTCATCTAAATATTTTTGAGCATAATTTTTGGCTTTTATTTGCTCTAGGGCATCACTATCACCTATTTTAAATTCAAGTATATATATAATATCATTTATTTTAATTGTTAAATCTATCCTACCTAAATTTGTTACATCTTCACCGATTATATCCAATCCTAAAGATTGCAAGTAAACATACACTATAGAAGCATAAAATCCTTCATATTTAGATATATCATTTTTTGTGTAGTTATTGTATGGAATTGAGGCAAATAAAGACACTAAAGTATCTTTAAAACTATTTAGATTTGCATCATATAATGATTTATAAATATTTTTATTTATATTTAGATTATTATATTTATAGATATATTCTAATATAAAAGTATTAAATGAACTTTTTACTTCTATATTTGGTAATTTTAATTTATATTTATAATTGCTTAACATTCCAATATGTTCTTCTACAACTTCATCAATAGTAAGATACCCACTTTGATATAACAGTACTTCTAAATCTATATTTTCTATATCGAAGCTACTCATTAGTTCTTCTCCTAAAACTACATTTGATAGTTTTGGCAAAAAGTAGTTATTTTCTTTGATTAGTTTTATTAGGTATGTTGGAGTTCCACTTTCAAACCAGTAGTTTTTGTATTTAAACTTTTTACTTATAAATTGTAAAGTATCAAAAGGGTTATAAACTGGATTTTTTAAGAAATTATATCCATTATAATAATTTTTAAATTTTTCTAAATCTACACCATTTAAGTATGGCTGAAAAGTAGTATCTATATCTTCTTGAGTATATCCACATATATTTCCATACTCTTCATCTAAACTTATATCATCTATCATATTTAATCCAGAGAAAATTGAAGCTTTAGAGAACTTTGTAACTCCTGTTAGGAAACAAAATTTTATATATTGTTCACAACCTTTTAAAATAGAGTATAATCCTTTTATATATTCTCTATGCTCTTTTGCTTGAGTAATATTATCTATAACATCTAAAATAGGTTTATCATATTCATCTATTAGTACTACTACTTGGGTATTATATTTTTTATATGTTTCTTTTATCAATCTTTCAAAACATATATGAAGACTTATGTCATTTGGGCATTTTACATCTAATCTATCTTGATTATCTAGTAAAGTCTCTTTTAATTTTTGATTAAGATCATCTATAGTTTGAAGTTTTGAATTCCAATCTATTTTTATAACTGGATATTTTTCATCCCAATTCCATTTATCATAGATATATAGTCCTTCAAATAGCTCTTTTCTTGCTTCAAATATATCTTGTAAAGTATCTAAAAAAAGTGATTTCCCAAATCTTCTAGGACGAGATAGAAAGTAGTACTTTATACCACTTTCTATTAAATCATAAGCTTCTTTTGTTTTATCTATATAGATATAATTTTTAGTTCTTATTTCACTAAATGTTTGTATACCTATTGGAAGTTTTTTTAAACTCATTTGTACTTATCCCTATATTTGCTTGTCATTATATAATTATACCATAAAAAGTTTATTTGTAAAAATTTAGGATTTTATGTTATAATAATTTCTATTTAAAAAAAAGTATATGTAAAATAGTAAGATAGGAGTGGTTAGATTATGAAAAGTATTTTGAGTACATTGATACCGCAAATTGATACCGTAGGTTCTACAAGCCTTATTTTACGGTATGTAGTTTAGATTTAATGTACATTTATTCTCTATCATCTTCTTTCATTTTTACCAAATAGTAAATAAATAATAATTTTATATAAAAATAAAAAGCCAATATGCTTAAATGCATATTGGCTTTTTTTATATTTAATTTTTATTATACTCTTTGATTTTCAATAGTAGAAAAATATCCATGTCCTATATAAACTACATAATACACAGGTAGTATTAAAGACATAAAAGGGATCATAGAAAGTAAATATAATTTTAAAGTTCTAAGTCTTAATTTTTTAGTATTTTCTTTTTGAAATTCTTTTAAATCACTTGTATTTAGTATTGTTGTACCAACATCAAAGTTTAACATCTTGTGAAATAAATAATAAAATGGTAAATTTATAGCAAAAATATTAACTACAGGTATAAAATAAAATGGAATTAATGCTAAAAATAAAATAACAACTATAAAGATTGTTTTTATAAGATATATAATTGTTCCAAGTATTGAGATATTTCCATAAAATTTAATATTACTATAATGTTTATCTCTAATTTTAGCAAGTATATATGGTGTAAGAAATCCTATAACAATAAGAGATATAAAAATACTCACATATACCATAGCAACAGCACCAATTGAGTAAACAAGTATATTTACAATCCAAGATATAGCAGCTGATTTTAAAAAGAATGAAGATATATTATCTACAAATGTATCTTCATTTGAAAAGCCAGAACCTTGTGTTGTTGTAGTTTGTTCTATATAAACTTCATCAAAACTATTTAATGCAGCAGAAGCTGCACCAAAAAATAAACTATAAACAATAAACATAGTTATTATAAAAGGTAAAATAGCAAATTTTAAAATATCTTTACTAAAAAAATCTTTTATACTAAGAGCTACTATATCAGCTTCTGTTTTTCTCATAATAATTTATTTAAAAGTTGGTTCTAAAAATGGAATAACTTGTTTTTTTCTACTTAGACATCCATCTAACCAAAATTGGTTATCTTTTACTTCTACATTCCAAGCTTTTTTGATATTTTCAATAGAATTTGTAGCAACTAGTATTTGTGATCCCATAGCCATAATATCAGTTAAAAGTAAAAGTACAGTATCATAACCTTCTTGTTCTTTTAGTTCATTCATAGCTTTTATTAAGTCTTCTTTTTTATCATCAAATATAGATAAATCAACAACTTCTAGTTGTCCTATACCTACTTTTGTTCCATGCATATCAAAGTTTTTAAAATCTCTTTTGATTAAATCTATACTAGATACTCCATCAACTTGTGATTTTACTTTAAACATCTCTAAACCAATAGCTTTAAAATCTTCGATACCAGCAATAAGGGCTAATTCTTTACATATTTTAGTATCAACTTTTGTACAAGTTGGTGATTTAAATATAACTGTATCACTTAAAATAGCACACATCATCGCACCTGCAAGATTTTTTGGAATTTCTACTTCATAGTAATCAAACATCTCTTTAATAATAGTATTACTACAACCAACAGCTCTAATCCATACATCAAGAGGATTAGAAGTGATAAGTCCACCTAATTTATGATGATCTGCAATACCAACAATATTTGCTTCTTTTATATCATCAGGAGCTTCAGTGTAGTTGTTAAAATCTACTAAATATACATCATTACCAGCAAATGATGTTTTAAGTTCTGGAGCTGTTAAATCAAACTTTTCTAATATATAAGCTGATTCAGGATTTATATCACCTTGTCTTACAGCTTTTGTAGTATGACCTAATTTTTCTTGTAAATATGCCATTGCAATAGCACCAATAATACTATCACTATCTGGAATTTTATGTCCACATGTATATAACATTTATTATCCTTATTATAATTTAATTTTTGCCATTATAGCATATTATTCTTCATTTTTATAAGGTAATATTATTTTAAAACATGCTCCTTTATGTTCTTGATTATCATATATATATGTTTCATTATTTACAAGTATTTCACCATTCATACCTTGAGTTATAAGTTTGTAAGTCATATTTAGACCAATACCAGTACCTTGAGACTCATGTTTTGTTGTAAAATATGGTTCAAATATCTTATCAATATAAATATCAGGAATACCACCAGCATTATCTTTGACTGTTATTATTACATTTTCTTTTTCTTTTTTAATAGTAATAAATATATATCTAGGATTTATATTATTTTGTACAAAAGCATCTCTTGAATTATTTATAAGATTAATATAGCATTGAATTAATTGATTATCAAGGTTGTATATTTCAAGAGTTTCATCTATGTCTTTAATAATATTTATACTATATTTTTTAATAGTACCTTCTAAAAGATGTAAGAAACTTTCTACATTTTTATTTAAATTAAATAGTACTTTTTTCTCATTTCCTTTTACAAAGTTTTTAAAATCATCAATTGTTTTAGATAAATATTGAGCATTTTCATTTATCATAGTACAAGTTTTATTAAAGCTTTCATCATCTAGCATTTGAAGTTCTTTTTTCATTTGCATACCAGTTGCACTTGTAGATATTACAGATAGTGGTTGTCTCCACTGGTGAGCTATATTTCCTATCATTTCACCCATAGCAACAAGTTTTGATTGTTCGGCTATAAGTTTTTCTTGATTTTTTAGTTTTGTAATATCAATAATACTAGATAATCTAACTTTTCTATTTTTTAGATTATATCCTCTAAGTAATGCAAAAAACTCTGAACCATCTTTTTTTACCATAATAGTTTCATATGGTTCAGTATCATTTTTATTGATATTTTTTCTTGCAAGCTCTCTTGATTTTGAAGAAACAAAATATAATGTTTCTTTACCTATTACTTCATTTTTATCTTCATATCCAAACATATCTAAAGCACTTTTATTTAAGTCTATACAAATATCATCTTTGAAAAGAACAATTCCTTCCATAGTTGCATCAATTAGTTCATTGAAATCTTTAATAGAATTTTGTAAAATATATTGTTTATAAAGTAGTAATGAAATAATTATAGCAATAACAATTAAAATATAAATGATAAGTTTATAGTCAATTACAGATTCTTTTACTGGATTACCTAACCATTTTCTATATATATCATTATGTACACTTTGAGGTATTTGTTTTAATGTTTTATTTAAAATAGATAATAATGTATCATAATCATCTCTAACAGCAATAGATAATTTATATTTCATATCTGTGTATCCAGCTATTTGTAAGTTGTTTAATGAAAACTTATTTATATAATATGATGCAATAGGAAGAGTTGCTATAGTTGAATAAACTTCTCCATTTGAAACTTTTTGTAATGATTGCAAATAATCTTTAGTTTCAATAATTTTTACATTTGGATATGCTTTTTTTAATTTTGTTATTAATCCAGAACCTTCTTTTCTAGCAATTGGTTTATCTATAATCTCTTCTATATTATTTACAAAAGGTTTATTTATTTTTGTAATAATTGCTAGTTTGTAGTTTAGATATGGTTCTGTAAAGTTTGCATATTCTTTTCTTTTTGAAGTTTCAATAGCACAAGGTAAAATATCACATTTTTTTTCTTTTAAAAATTGTTGAGATTGACTCCAGCTTACTGTAGGTACATTTTCAAACTTTATACCTAATTTTTTTTCTAATATAGTAAGTGTATCTATTGAAATACCTGACATTTTTTTCATATCACCATCTTTTGCAAATTCAATAGGTGCCCAGTTAGGGTTATTACACATTTTAATTATTTTATGTTTTTTAATATATTTTTTTTCTTCTAACGATAAAAAGTTATTTTTTTCATTATTTTGTAGTTTTATTTTATTTACAATCCAGTTATTAATAATTTGATTTTTTTCATTTGTATCAAGAGTTTTTACAGCTTTTTGTAAGATACTATTTAATATGGGTTTATTTTTATTAGTAAAATAGTGAAGTTTAGATGGCTTAAAATCTGTTTGATAGATAGCCTTTAGTCCAGTAATAAAATGTGACTTAATAAAGTTATCTATACTAAATTGAGTATTAAAAATAGCATCAACTTTATTGTTTAGAAGCATTTTTACTGTTTCTTCAAGAGTATCAACTTCAATTATTTTAATATTAGGAAATTTTTCTTTTATTTTATCAATAGTTCCATATTTTTTTACCATAGCTATTGTTTTATTTTCTAAATCTGCAAAGCTTCTAATTTTACTATTATTTTTTACATATAGGTATTCTTTTATATCCATATATCCATCTGTATAATCACCAAATGTAGCTCTTTGTTTTGTATAATATGTAGTTGGTAATAGATCAATTTTATGATTTTTAAAATCATCTAATAATTTACTCCATTGATTTGGTACAAACTCTACTTTTAGTCCTGTATTTTTAATAACAAGTTTTAATATATCAATACCAACTCCAGATATTTCTTTTGTATCTTGATCTATATATGTTATTGGAAACCAAGGTGAAACACCAACTTTAACTGTATTGTTTTTTATCCATTGTTTTTCTTTATTTGTTAATTTTAGGAAGTCTTTTTTGTTTGGATTATAAATATATTTTGAATAATCAAAATCATTTTTTGCAAAGCCTAAAAGTTTATATGTAGTATATGTATTTTCTAATTTTATTTTATTTAATTTACCGATTTTATTAGTATGGAAATAAGCTAGTTTTTTTAATTCTTTTGCTTCATAAATTAGTGCATTTTTACTTTTATGTTGAGTATTGTATTTTGCTAAAATAACATCAACAGTTTCTTCAATATGAGAAAATGCATATTCCCAACCTTTTAAAGTAGCATTATTAAAATCTTCTACTTCTTTTGGGTATTCTTTTAGATGTTTTTGTGAAGTAATTACAATATCATTGTAAAAATCAAATCCATAATCTTTAGGACTAAATATTATAGGTTCTATACCTAACTCTTTTAATAAGTATGGTTCATTTGAAATATATGATGTCATTAAGTCTGTTTTTTTATTTATTAAATCTTTAACATTAAAACTTGGTTGTTGAAGTATTAAATCTTTTTGTAGATTTATACCTTGTGAAAACATCATAGAGATTAAAGAAGCATCTGTATTCATATCTCCTGAAGACATTATTCTTTTATTTTTAAAATCTTTGATAGATTTTATACCTGATTCTTTAGTAGTAACTAAACATAAAGGAGATGATTGAAATATAGCACTTAAAAGGACAACTTCTTTGCCATTGTTAATATCTATTAAAACTGTAGGTCTTGCAATAGCATAAGTTGAAGTTCCATTTATTACTTCATCTACCATATTTATATTTGGTTGCCATTCTTTAAAAGATACATCTAAGCCTTTATTTTTATAAAAGCCTTTTTCTTTTGCCATAATATAACCAGCAAATTGAAATTGAAATTTCCATTCAAGTTGTAAAGAGATTTTTTTTAAGTCTTGTGTTGCATTTAATGATATTGTAAATAAAATTAAAAGCAAAAATTTAAATATAGAATTCATAATAATTATCCTTGCATACCAGCATTATAATGTTTTTTTGTATTTTTTTTACCTTTGTAACCACATGTTTTTTCTACAACAATTGATTTTTGTTTTTCTTTTCTTTTTGTATCTTTTTCAACAAAAATCTTTTTTCTTGTAACTGGGTCAATTTCAGTATAATACATAACAGCACTATATGTTCCAGGAGTTGGTATAAATACCTGTGCTTGTTCTGGATTCATTTTTAATTCATGTGTTGTAAATCTTTTTAGTTCATGCATATCTTTTTCTTTACAACCAGGATGGGCAGCTATTAAATAGTATGTTAAAAATTGTTTTTTACCAGATTCTTTGTTTAGTCTATCGTATAATTTTTTAAAATCAACTAAAGTTTGTTTACCTGGTTTTCCCATAAGCTCAAGTACATGAGGAACAGTATGTTCAGGTGCTACTTTCATTTGACCACTTATATGATGATTTACTAATGATTTTAAATAAGGATAACCATGCTTTTTATCAGGAGTAATTATATCGTATCTAATACCAGAAGCTACAAATGCTTTTCTAATACCAGGTAACTCTCTTACTCTTTTGTTCATAGCCATTACTCTTCCATGATCTGGTTTCATAGCACCACACAATCTTATATGATCTACACATCTTTGATAATCACAAGTTCCAAGTTTTAGTTTTTTGTTACATTCATATCCATACATATTTGCAGTTGGTCCACCAAGATCTGAAATAATACCTTTAAAGTCTTTGTATTCTTGAAACTTCATAGCTTCTGCTACAATATTATCTTCACTTCTTGTTCTAATAGTTCGTCCTTGATGAACTCCTATAGCACAAAAATTACACTCTCCCCAACAACCTTGATGTGTCATAATAGAAAATTTAATTGTTTCAAGACATTTTACTTTTCCATCTTTTGCATAATATGGATGTAGCTCTCTTGTAAAAGGTAAGTTTGATATTCCATCCATCTCTTGTTCATTTAGGTAATCACAAGGTGCATTTTGAATAGCATATCTAGAATCTACTTTTTGACATAGTCCATTTGCAGCTATTGGGTCATTGTTATCATAAAATAGATCAAATAGATCAATATATTTTTCTTTGTCTTTTATACAATCTTCAAAACTAGGAAGTTGATGAAATTCAGCTCTAGGTTCTTTTGATATATAACATATACCTCTAATACCTTGTAAAGTTTTTTCGTAATTTGGTAATTTTTGTACTTGAATATCTTGTATTTTAGCTTCTTTTTGCATAAGATTAATCTTATTAGTAAGCTCCATAAGTGCAACTTCACCCATACCATAAACAATAATATCTGCTTTACTATCAAATAAAATTGGTTTTTTTAGTTTATTTTGCCAATAATCATAGTGTGTTACTCTTCTTAGACTAGCTTCTATTCCACCTAAAACAACAGGAACAGTATTTTTAAAAAATCTTCTTATTAGATTTGTATATACAAGAACTGCTCTATCAGGTCGCTTGTTATTAATCCCACCTGGAGTATAATCATCAGAGTTTCTAAACTTTTTAGTAGCTGTGTAGTTTGATACCATAGAATCGATACTTCCACCACTAACTCCCCAATATAATTTAGGAGTTCCAAGTCTTTTTATATCTTTATCGCTTGTAATATCAGGTTGTCCAATTATTCCTACTTTGAAACCTAATTTTTCCAAAATTCTTCCAACAACTGCTACTCCCATAAATGGGCTATCTATATAAGCATCACCTGTTATTAATATGACATCGCATTGATCCCAACCAAGTGCATCCATTTCAGCTTTAGTTGTAGGTAAAAAGTTCTTATGCTCTTTGATTGTAATTTTTTTGTCCATTTATTATTATACCAAAACAATATCAAATTAACCAATAAATTACTTTGTTAATTTAATATATTTTTAAAATTATGATAATATAAATAAAAAAAGGGTGAAAGCATGATAGCTTCCACCCTTTTGAGATAATTAAAATTATTATTATATAGAATTATCTTGTTTTCTAATTCTAATACTAAGTTCTTTTAATGCTTCAGCATCAACAGCACTAGGTGCAGATGCTAGTAAACATTGAGCTTTTTGAGTTTTAGGGAAGGCAATAACATCTCTAATAGATGAAGTTCCAGCCATAAGCATAATAAGTCTATCAAAACCTAATGCAAATCCACCATGTGGTGGCGCACCAAATTCTAAAGCATTTAATAAGAATCCAAATTTATCATTTGCTTCTTCATCACTTATATCCATAAGTTCAAATACTTTTTTCTGAATATCTGATTTATGTATTCTTATAGAACCACCACCTAATTCTGTACCATTTAATACAATATCATAAGCAATAGATTCTAATTCTTCTAAATCTTCTACATTATTTAAATCTGCTTTTTCTAAGTTAGGCATAGTAAATGGATGGTGAAGAGCTTTTGTTCTTCCATCTTCTGTTTCAAACATTGGGAAATCAACAACCCATAAGAATTCATATACATCTTCTTTAATTAAATCCATTTGAGAAGCTAATTCTAGTCTTAATCTTCCCATATAATCCCATACAAGTTTTTTCTCACCAGCACCGAAGAATATAACATCTCCAACTTCTAGTTCACATCTATCTACTAACTCTTGTAATTTTTCAGGTGTATCTTCAAAGAATTTATTAAGTGGACCTTTTAAACCATCTTCTTTCATTTGGAAATATCCAAGTCCAGATGCTCCAAATTTTCTAACATAATCTTCAAAACCTTTCATTTGTCTTTTAGAGAAAATATTATCTCCATTTGGAACTTTTAGTGCTTTGATTCTGTTTTTCTTTTTATCTTTTGCAATATTTGAGAAGATATCTAAAGTACAAACTTCAAATATATCAGATACTTCAACCATTTTCATATCAAATCTTAAATCTGGTTTATCAGATCCATAACCTTCCATTGCATCGTTATATGTCATTCTTTTAAATGTTTTTGGTATTTTAATATCTGCTGCTGTGAACATATCATAAATAAGTTCTTCTGCTACAGCAATTACATCTTCTTGAGTACAAAAACTCATCTCAACATCTATTTGAGTAAACTCAGGTTGTCTATCTGCTCTTAAATCTTCATCTCTGAAACATTTAGCTATTTGGTAGTATTTATCAAATCCAGATACCATTAAAAGTTGTTTGAATAATTGAGGTGATTGTGGAAGTGCATAAAACTCTCCACTATGAACTCTTGATGGTACTAAATAATCTCTTGCACCTTCTGGAGTTGATTTTGTAAGGATTGGTGTTTCAACATCTAAAAAACCTAATCTATCAAGAGTATTTCTAGCAGCAATTCCTACTTTACTTCTTAGTTGGAAAATATTTGCTGATTTTTTACTTCTTAGTTCTAAAAATCTATTTTTTAATTTAATCTCTTCATTTACTTTTGGATCATTTAAATCAAATGGCATAGGTTTAGATCTGTTTTCGATAATTAAGTTATCTAAAACAATTTCAATTTTACCAGTAATTAGTTTTGGATTTTCTAATCCTTCACCTCTTGCTCTTACAGTTCCACTAGCAATTAGAACAAATTCATCTCTAACACCATTTGCAACTTCCCATGCTTCTTTGTTATCAGCTGGATCACAAACTAGTTGAACTATACCACCTTTGTCTCTTAAATCGATAAAAATTAATCCACCATGATCTCTTCTACTATTTACCCAACCAGCTACTTTAACTGTTTCACCTATATTTTTTTCTGTTACATCTGTACAATAATGTGTTCTCAATATCTTGCCTTTTATATTATATTGTTATTTATATTCGCGATTATAGCTAAAATTAGGTTAAAAAAAAAGAAAGATTAATAATCTTTCTTTTTTCTCATTCTTGCTAATTCTTTTTGGACTGAAATATTAATATTTTCATCTGGTTCAAAATTTAGTGCATAGTTTTTATTTTCATAGTCAATACTATTTAAAATAACTTTTACAGCTTCTATTCTAGCTTTATGTTTATCATCACTTCTTACAATATGCCAAGGAGCTGGTTTTGAGTTTGTTCGTCTTAGCATTTCATATTTTTTTTCAGAAAACTCATCCCATAAATCTTGAGCTTGAAGATCAACTTCACTTAATTTCCATTGTTTAAGTGGGTCTTCTTTTCTTGAGTTAAATCTAGCTAATTGTTCTGCTTTTGATACTGAAAAATAAAGTTTTATTAAAATAATATCTTGTCTTACAAGATCTTTTTCAAAACCAACAACATCTTCCATAAATATTTCATATTGATGTGGTGTACAAAAACCAAATACAGGTTCTACCATGGCTCTATTGTACCAAGATCTATCAAATAGTACTATTTCACCACCTGTTGGGAAATGCTCTATGTATTTTTGGAAAAACCATTGATTTTTTTGTGTTTCTGTTGGTTTTCCAAGTGCAACAACCCTATAGTGTCTTGAATTCATATATCTAGTAATTCTTCTTATTGCTCCACCTTTACCACTAGCATCTCTTCCTTCAAATAAAATTATCATTTTCTTTTTTGTTTTATCTAAATAATTTTGTAATTTAATAAGCTCTATTTGGTATTGTCTCATTTGTTCATTATCATAGATTTTTTGAATACCTTTTTCAAGACTAAATGGATCAATTGACTTATAGTCTTTTAGTAAAGATTTCATAATATTATATTCATCTTCTATTTCATCTGTTATTTTAGATATTGCATTATTTGTAGTTTGTTTTTTAGTAGTTATTTTTTTAGATGGAGTAATACTACCAAGTGATTTTTTATATTCTATCATAAGAGTATATGCATCTTTTAGTGTTAAATTGTCTGCTTTACTATATCCTAGTACTTTAACATATCTTTTTTTATTTAATTGAAATCTTGTGATATATTTTTTTCCAAAAGTTTTGTGTGCTATTTTTGATATATATAAACCAGTATGTTGTGTTTTTTCAAAATCTTTTAAATTCACAATATCTCCTGTTTTTTATATTTATTTTAGTATAATTTTCGCATTATACTTAATTTAAGCTAAAATTAAAGTTAAAGAAATTTTAAGAAGGAAGATGATGATAAGACTAGGATCAAACTCACAAACAAGAGCAAAAATATTAAAAGAAAACAATATAGAATTTATACAATGTGGAGGTAGTTTTGATGAAGAAAAAATAAAAACTACAAATCCAGATGAATTTGTAAGAATAGCTACTTTAGGAAAATTTGATGAATTATATGAAAAATATGGTTGTGATGATATGCCTCTTTTGGTTGCAGATAGTGTTGTAGCTTGTGAAGGTAAGCTTTTACGAAAAGCAAAAAACAAAGAAGATGCAAGAGAGATGTTAGAACTTCAAAGTTCAAATAAAACTACAATTATAACTTGTATGATTTTTAAATCTAAAGATACTTATATTTTTGATGTTAGTTCAACTACTTATGAATTTGATAAGTTTGATGAAAAAGATTTAGATGATTATATAAATTCTGGACTTTGTATGGGTAAAGCAGGGGCAATTATGGTTGAAGGTTTTTGTAAACCATATATAAAAAATGTAGATGGTTATGAATCAACTGCAATGGGACTTTGTGTAGAAAAACTTAAAATGTTTTTATAAATTTATATCTTTTTTTAGGTTTTTTATATCTGTTTTATTCCCAAGTATAACAATAACATCACCATCATCTATCTTATGATTTATTTTTCTTGATGAAAAAATAAATTCATTTGATATTTCTTTATCTTGAATACCTAAAAAGATTAAATTATGCTTTTCAAATAAATCAATACTATCAAATGATTTTCCATTTAAAGTACAATTTGGAGTTATTAAAATCTCTTGAATATCTAATGGAGTATTTTTATATAAAATATCATCTAAAATTTTAACAGCCATAGGTTTATGTATTTGTCTAAATATTTTAAGTCCTGCTGTTTCATAAGGATTAATAGTAGTATTTGCACCTGCTAGTTTTAGTTTTTTTGATTCATTTATATCTTTACAATAAGATATTATTTGAATATTTTTATTAAGATTTCTAGCACTTAATGTTACAAATAAGTTTAGATTGAAATCATTATGCATACAAAAAATAGTTTTAACTTTAGAATCAATACCTAAACTTAATAATTCTTTATCATCATAACATTCATAATTGTATATTTCAGATGTATAATTATCTGCTATTGCAAATTTAATACAATGATCATCGGGTTCTATTATACAAAACTTTTTATTATCTGTTTTTAATCTATATGCTAATTGAGCTGCAAGTTTACTGTAACCAAATAATATTATCATAACTCTATCCTATGTGATTGAACATATGTTTTAAATTCATCAATTGTTTTTTCATATCCTACTACAATTAGATGATCTTTTTCATTTAAGATTGTATCTTCTTTATTTGGATTGAAAATAAAGTTTTCTTTATCATTATCATGCACAATACCTATAAAATTTATATTAAAGTTATTAAATTCTATTTTACTTAGTGGATTATTGATAAAATTAGAGTGATCAAAAATTTCTATTTCGCTCATTACTGCACCTTTATAATCAATTAAAATATCATCAATTGCTTCATATGCAATAGGAGCATTTAAATAACCAAGTGCAACATAAGATGCAGCATCATTTAATTCTATTAATTTTGTAGCTCCTGCTAATAGTAGTTTTTGTTTTACTTTAACTCTATTTGACCTACAAACTATAGGAATAGTTGTATTTATACTTCTTACAGATAAAATAATAGAAAGATTTACTGTATCATCTCCTGTTAATATTATCACTTCTGATATGTTTTTATTTATACCTATTTTTTTTAGTAAGCTTATACTTGTAGCATCACCATTTATTATATTGATTTTTGCATTTTTTTGTTTATGGATTATATCATTGTTATTTTCAAGTATTAAAAAACTGTAGTCATTATCTTTTAGATTATCAATTAAAACTTGAGCTGTTTTTCCATAACCACATATTAGGATATATTTTTTTAGTTTTTTTACACTTGCTAAAGTACTTGATTGTTTGATTGTATCTAGTTTTTCACCTAATGAACTAGTAACAATAGATGTAAAAAATGCAATAGTAGTATAACCAGCTAAAATAAGAATAATAGTAGCAGACCTACCAGCATCACTAACAGGAGTAATATCTCCATAACCAATAGTTGAAACTGTAATAAATGACCAATAAATTGCATCCATAAAAGATGTTATTTTATCATTTAAACCATTTCCTTCATATATATAAATAATAGTTGCACTAAAGAATATTACAAGTAGGTATAGTAATAATAAAAGTGTAAGTTCTAGTTTTTTTTCTATAAATACTTTTGTAAATATATTTAATGAACTTGAATATTTAAGTACTTTAAATAATCTAAATAATAAAAATATTCTTAGTATTCTAAGTGGTCTATATGATGGTAGTATTGCTAATAAATCTATAATAGAATTTAATGAAAATATATATTCAAGTTTCTTTTTAGTGATTATTTTAAGACTTTCACTAAGGTTATAATTGATATTTAAAAACTGGGATTCTTCATAATCATGTATTATTTGCTTATGTGAATCAAAGCTTATAATAAGTCGTCCAATCCACTCTAGTATAAAGATAACTACAGCAAAGTATTCAAAATAGTTTATATATTCAGGCAGAGAGTGTTTAACTTCGTATATTAGTATTCCAACAGTACTAATAACTAAAAAAATCATTGATAAATCAAAAATCTTTTTATATTTTGAAGAGTTATTAATAAGTATATTATGAAGAAAAACTCTAAATTTAGTATGTATCTTTGAAGCTTCAATTTTGTATGCTAAATTTACTATAAAATTTTTTACCATGATATATTTGTTATCTCTTTTTTTAATATTTTATTATTATAACTCAATTTTATTTCCTTTAATATAAAATAGCTTGAAAACTTATTGATTTTGTGTCATTTCATAAAGCCATCTATATAGTTTTTGCATATCTTCATATATACTAAATGCTTTATCTAAAATATTTATAGTATAAAAATCATTATCAATAGTAAATTCTTTGTAAGCAAAAATTGCACCATATAATGATAAATCAATATATTTATCATCTTTATATTCACTCAAAGTTTTAGGTATATTTTTATATTTTTTATCAGGAAGATTATATCCTTTGTTTTTTAAATCATTTAAAATATTGTATAACTCTATCCTTTTTCTTTCATCTTTTATATATTCTCTAAAGTGCTTTAATAATTCTGGTTTAAAGTTTCTAATACCAGTAGCTATAAAATAACTATCTTTTGTATAGTGCATATAAAAAGATGAGCTTTGCATTCTGTGTTTATTACCACCATAAAAAATAATACCAATTTTGCTTTTTAGTGGAGTTTTATCTTTGCTAAATCTAACATCTCTATAAATTTTAAATAAACTTTTTCCTACTTTTGGATTAAAGTTTATATTAGGATCAAGTATTTGTAATGTTTCTCCCATATCTTCTACAAAGTTTTCATTTACTTTTCTAATCTCATCTTCCCATATATGTCTGTTATTTTCAAACCATATTTTAGTATTGTTTTGTTCTAAGTCTTTTAAAAAAGATATACCTTTTTTACTAAATCCATTAAATACCATTTTTTATCCTTATATCTTGACATAGTTGTATTTTGTTTTTTAAACATATATTTAAAATAATAATATCATTTGAGTTTGTTTTTAAAAATGATTCTACATTTTTTACTAAAATATTATTGTTATAATAAAGTGTTTTATTTAAATAGCTAAGATTTGATAGGTTTTTATCTATAGCTATTTTTTTTTGTAAAAATAACCTTGTTGATTCAAATTCAATTTTTAATATATTTTTTAAATAATCATTATTGTTTTTTTGATTTATATTTAATGTTATATTTGAAATACTTAATAATAACACTGAAGAGATAATAAGTATAAATAGTATTTCAATAAGACTAATTGATTTTTTGTATATGTTCATTAAATATTAAATCTTTTGTAGATATTTTTTTATTTTGCAAAAAATTATTATATGCATTGTTTAGTTTTTCATATTTATTTGTATTATTTGATGTTAATATGATATTTGAGAAGCCATAAATTATAATAGAGATTATAATAAGGCTTAACAATACTTCTATTAAAGAAAAACTATTTTTTTCCAAGAGCTAATGCTTTTTGATATGCTACTTGAATAGCTTCTATCATTGCATATCTTACATTGTGTTTTTCTAGTACACTATACCCAGCAGCTGTAGTTCCACCTGGACTCATAACACCATCTTTGATTGATGAGGCATTTTGTTGTTCTAAAAGTGAAGCAAATCCTTCAAATAAGCCTGCACTTAAAACTTTTGCATCATCTCTTTTAAGCCCAGCATTAACTGCACCATCTTCTAGTCCTTCTGCAACTAAAGCTAAAAATGCAGGGCCACTTCCAGCAAGTCCTGTAGCAATATCAAGTTCTTTTTGACTGTTTAACCATAATGTTTTACCTATAGCATTGAAAATTTCTATTGCACTTTGTTTTAGAGTTTCATCACCTGTAATAGTTGTCATAGATTTTAGTTTAGATGCTGCTAAATTTGGCATTGTTCTTATATATGCTTTGGCTTTTATAGACTCTTTTAGAGCTTCAATAGTAGTACCAGCTAAAACTGAGTATAAAGAGTTAGCTTTCCCACTTAAAGATAAATCTGGTAAAGAATAAGGTTTTACACATAAAATTATATTTTTATTTTCTATATCTTCATTTTTTTCTAATATTTTTGTAGATATATTTGGAATCTCATTTTGTAATTTTTCTAAGCTAGAGCTATTTCTTCCTAGTACTTCTATTTCATAATTTGATACAAGTCCTTTTATCATAGCTTTTGCCATATTTCCATTTCCAATAAATGTTAATTTCATATTTTGCCTTATTTTATAATTTAATCATATTTTAACATAAAAATTAAAAGAATAATATTATTGAATAATTTATGTACAATTTATAATAATAAATTTTAGTTTATTTGGTATAATTAATCATATTAATAATAAAAGGTATTAAAATGGCAAATACTACAAAATCATTAGATGACTTAATAAAAGGTAATCAAAAATTTAAAGATGTTCATTTCCCAAAACTTGAAGAAAAATATGGAAACTTAGTAGAACATGGTCAAAATCCACAAATATTATTTATAGGATGTTCTGATTCAAGAGTTGTTCCTGATTTAATTGTAAATTCAAAACCTGGAGATATGTTTATTTTAAGAAATATTGGAAACTTTGTACCGCCATATGCAAATGATAATGATTTTCATGGTAGTTCATCTGCAATTGAATATGCTGTAAGTGTACTAGGGGTAAAAGATATAATAGTATGTGGACATTCACATTGTGGAGCTATATCTTCACTTTATCAAGATTTGAGTGATGAACCAGAACTTCAACATGTAAAAAAATGGTTAAGTTTAGGTCAAAAAGCAAAAGAGTATGCCTCTTTAGCACTTGGAACAACTGCAAATCAAGATGAATTGAAAAAAATCACTGAAAAAATATCTATCAAACATCAGCTTGAAAATATTTTAACTTATCCTGCAGTTTTAAGAAAAGTAGATGAGGGTGAACTTGATATTCATGGCTGGTACTATAAAATAGAAGATGGAAGTATCGAAGTTTATGATGGTGAACTTTGTGGATTTAAACCTATAAATTAGGTTTATTTTCTTCTTTTTTTTCCTTTTCCTAAATCATCAAATTTTATAAATATTTCTAAATCTTTTTTCATATTTTCATTTAAGCTATTCCAAATTTTTATTTTTTGTTCATATCTTTTAAAATCTTCAGTTTTACTTTTTTTGATATCTCGTATTAGATAATGGTATCTAACCATATTTTTTGTATATGTACTTAAAAAAGGCCAATTTTTTATGATTTGATAGCTTCTTTCTTCATGATCTGTAAAACTATATTCATCAAATACAATATCTTCTTCATCTTTTTTAAATGCAGTAAATGGCTTACCAATATCATGAAAAATTGCACAAGCTATCATTTTGTATTGTTTTGCTTTGAGTGTATAGTACAACACTCGTAAAGTGTGTACTAAAACACCATGCTGATGCCACTTATTTTGTACAAAAAATAAGCTTTTAAAAAAAGGTATTGAAAAAAAGCTATTTCTAACTTGATTCATTAGTGTGAATTATACTTATCGTTTAATTCTCTTAATTGGTTTTGATATTTTTCTGGTAGCTCTTTTAGTTTCTTTTTTTCTTCTAATAATAAGATATGTAGTTTATCAAATTGTTCTATATTTAGATTTATTAATGTATCAATCCAATATTGTTTTTCATTTTTATTTAATACTTCTGAACATACTATTAATTCAACCATTGCTGGAAATTTAGTCATTGTATTATTATTAATATCAAAAAGTAATATCTGTTTTTGTACCTGACATATAGTTTCTTTTTTTATAGTATTATGGTTTAATTGTGAATTAGAAATATTAAACATAGCTTGATATATTCTTTGTGTACGAAAACTATTAGATAAATTTGACCCTATAATCAGTAACATACTTGCTAATAATGTAATTATAATAATTTCTCTTTTCATTTAAACTCCTTATGAAATATTTATGAAAGTCTATCTAAAAGTATTAAAATATTTATTAAAATTAAATAATTACATCTGTATCTATTTTATTTAAAAAGTTTTGTACTTTTTCATCATTTTTATTTATATTTGATTTTATATAATTTATATCAAGATTATTTTTATATTCTTCTAATCTATCTTTATTAATATTTGTCCAAGAGTTAAATAAAGAGTGATTTAAATACTCATTTAATCTATTTATAGCTTTAAATGTTTTTAAGTAATTTTTATGAGATTTATCTAAAATTAATTGTGAATTTTCATTTGTAAATACTATATAATTATCATCTAATTCTATTGCATAATTTTCAATTTTGTATTGTAGTTTTGAGGCTAGATAATCATTTGAATCTTTTAGTGTATCTAGTATTAGTTTAGCTTCATTTACATAAGATTGCCTTTTTGCTTTGTTCCAAAAAAGTGGAGCAGGGGCTAGGTTTGTTATTCTGTCTGCTAGTTTTACCATCTGTACACAATATGGTTGTTTAACAAGTCTATTTAGACTATCTTTCATTTGTTCTTGTTTAGTTCCTAGTGTTTCATCTTTTGTAAGAGCTGCAACTCCAGCTACAACAGAATCTATATTTTCAAGTTTTAAAGTATTTTTTGAAACTATTGTAGATGTATCTTCATTTACATCATGTAACAATGCACATGCAATAGCAATATTTGCTTTATCGTAAGATATATTGTGCATAGATAAAGAGTTGATAATCTCATTTGCTACACTACAAATATGAAAAGAGTATGGTAAACCTTCTGGAGTTTTTTGCTCTTTATGAGCTTTTAGTGCAAATGCTAGTGCATCTTTATATACTTTTGTACTATATAGTTCGTTGTAGTTTTTCATAATTTACCTTTATTTAAATTTATTGTATATTATACTCTTTTTCAATAAGTGCTATATTTTTTATCATAGCAAGTATTAGTTTTGCTATTTTATCTTGATCTTGTTTTGCTATATTATCTAAAACTATTTTTGTATCATCTTTTTTTAATATGATTACTTTAGAATCTATAACTTTTATATGTTTTATATTTTTCTTATGTAGTATATATCTTTTATCATTTTTCATATCCACTAATCTTAGATGGCTGTATTTTTGATCTTCTATATCTAAAGGTGAAGCTACTACTGGTAGGATAAAACTATACACAACACCATAGTTATATTTTTGTAAAATTTTATTTAGAGTCTCTTTTTTC
>Ga0256828_1000773_pt1 | contig 20717 bp, 21 predicted proteins | sample CV88metaG_FD_185993 | JGI IMG/M metagenome (GOLD analysis project Ga0256828, IMG submission 185993) | Hydrothermal vent microbial communities from East Pacific Rise, Pacific Ocean - CV88 | ecosystem: Environmental > Aquatic > Marine > Hydrothermal vents | place: Pacific Ocean: East Pacific Rise...
CAGTTTTGGATGTTTTGGTGGGTTTTACTATACATGGTTGGGAGTATAGCAAACTTTAAATTATTTAATGAGATGTTTTAATCTTGAATTTAAAAGTTGCTTTTTATCTGCTTATCCTATTAATACAGTTGTTTCACCAGAAAGTATAGTGTTTGGAAGTCCACTCTCTATGACTTTGTCGTTCATACGTACAGCAGGGGTACCGTTTATTAGTACAGTGCTACTTCCTTGAGATACTAGTCCTATACCATGTGGGACTATACCTGTGCTTAAGGGACAGTAGTGTGTGTCTTGTCCTGCTCTCCAAGCGGGCTGTCCTCCTATGAGCACATTGGTACTACCTGGACCTGGGCTTAGTGGTGTACCATGTGATGGGCTATCTCCGAGTCTTGCTGCAGCTTGTCCCATAATGTCTCCTTAGTTGATTTTTATCAATGCACCTTTAAGTGTAAGTTCACCTGATGCTTTTATGTCTATATTGGTCGCCTCTATAGTAATGTCCATACTACTTAGAATCGAAATTTTATTGGAAGATGTATCTAGCTCTATTTTTCCTCCAGATTTGTCTTCTATGCTTATCTTTTCACTTCCTGAAGTATCATCAAAGACTATCTCATGAGCAGAGCGAGAGCGAATCTTTCTGATGTTATTTTTGCCATTATCACTTTTTTGAGGAGGCAAGCTATTTACATTCCACAAGGTACCTATGATTATAGGTGCCTTGACATCGGCATTGATAAAGGCTACTAGAACCTCTTGCTCTACCTCAGGCATAAAGAAAAAACCTTGTTCATTACCTGCCATCAAGGTAGATACCCTTACCCAGTCAGACTCATCATTCTCTTTACTCCAAGGATATTGAATTTTTACATGTTCTAAGTTATCTGGGTCATTATTGTCTGTAACAATGGCTATACTAAATGGGATTTGTTTAGTAGTATGAGGTGTTATAGTTGATGGCATTCTGCTATTCTCATTTGTGATATATTAAAAAGGGTTAAAGTGCATGGCATAGTTTTCCTCTTATTTGTTATCTTCGATGTGTGTTGTATATAATATATATAACTCTTAAGGAAAGTATGACAAAAAAGTGTAACGAATCGTGAAAAATCGGAAAATTTGAAGAATATGATTTTGGCTGGTCTTTGTTGTAGTATAAGGTATGAGAGATAAATATGCTATGTAGTACGCTAAGCAGAGGTGCTGTTTTCTATGGGTCAAGTACTGTTTTGTACCCTACATCAATAGAAAGTAATAAGCGTTAAAATAGCATACGTAAATAGTAGAAAGCTAAATAGAATGATAATACTATGGTGATACTAAGAGGCAAAAGCCAAAAAGAGCGAAATGTAAATTTATAAACTAAAGTATAGATAAGTATTAAAATAACAACAGATAAAAATACAATAATATTGAGTTCAATAAATACTACAGGTACATGTGAATTTGCAGTTTTATTAATAATATATAGATGTACTATGGATGCGAATTGTAGTATAAAAAGTAGCAAAGGTACAATTTTTAAGTAAAACATTTAACCATTACTACTATGTGCATATTCATCTAAAGTTCCTCCTGCTAGAAGAAGTTTTCTATCTGATTGTATCACATATATTTCATTTCGTAATAAACTTTCTAATTGGTGCAAATACATATTTGGTGTCTGTAATTCTTTATCATAAGATTTAATAGTTTTATATAATGTAAGTAGTTTTATAGAATATTTTAATGCATCATTGGCGCCTTTAGAGTGACCTTGTTTATCTGGTTTACCATGTTTACGGGCATCTTGGCTATTGTATCCTTGTATTTGTATAATGTTGTTATCACTATTTCGTTGTACATGAGAGGAAGAAAAAGCATCTTGTATCATGTGAAGAATTTTTCCTATATGAAAAAGGCCATCATCTCCTGCTTTGTTCCAAAAGCCACCATCTCCAATACCCGCATTTACACCCATGGAAAACCATTCTTTGGCTTGTTCGATAATCATCTCTATGACTTCTTGGTTGGTGTGTTCTCCCGTAGGAGCCATAGAATGCCAGTATTGATTTTTTCCATGATGACTTTCATAAGCGAGCGTGCCTGGTTTGTCTAAATTTCTCCACGTATTGAAGTAACATGTTTCTATAGAGTATTCATTTTGGCAAGGAACGTCAGGCCATGCACAACCTTCATCTAATCGATAGTCATAAACAATATTAACTTTATTGGCAGCTTTTTGTGTGAGGTTTTCATGGATTGCACCACCACCACGTATTTTGAAGAATTCACCTATAGCTTGCTTACCATTGTTAAGTATTACGGCTGCTTGATCATCTGTTTTATCTTCGGTATATAGTAATGTTTTTGCTTTTGTTTCTTCATTGGGTGTCAGTTGTAATACTTGAGGACGAAAGCTTTTTAGTTCATCTCTACTTGTCTGTATGTGAAAATTTGCAAAGTGGAAATCACGTTGAAGAAGTTTATTATGATAAATAAATGCATTAGCAAAACGTGTGCCTTCATCTCCTTTTGCATCACCTTTTAGTGTGTCATATTTATTTCTTAAAAGATAGTCCACATAATGTCCAATCTCTTCTATCATGACTCTAAAAAGTGTCCATGAATGTTCGGGAGAACCTTGAGCATCTAGTATAAATTTTTCGTTGATATAAATACAACCACTATCATGAAATGCACCCTCATTAGAAGTCAAATTGTTTGAAATTTGCCATAAAGGCAAGGGGACAGTCTGATTTTGTATCTCTAGCATAAGTTTTTTTATCGCTTTATTTTGGATATCTTTTCCAAAAATGGAATGCAAAACAATAGTATTACTGGTAGAAGAGTTATTTTCTATAGATTTAGGTATATCAAAATAGGGTGTTTTAAATTCAGGGGTTGGTTGAAGATAGAGTGCACAGTCAACCGATACAATTTTTGCTTTATTTTGTACATCAATAAACTCTTTTTTATCAATGGTAGCTTTAGATGATTTTGTTGGCTTCGAACAAAATAGTTTCGAAAAATAATCTATTATTCTTTTAATAAAATCCATCTTTTTTCCTTTTAACTAACGTATGTCATGCCTTAGTATATCTAAGGCGCAAGGGTGATACAATTTGCATTTGCTTCAATCGATACAGGCAATGCATGCATCATATCTATATCGTTCCTTGTGACGATAAATTGACGCATCATATCATGGTCTTCATGTTCAAGTAAATGACAATGATAGACAAAACGTCCATGGTATTCTTCAAATCGGGCAATAATATCAAGCATCTCGCCAGGGTTTACTCTTACGGTATCTTTTAAGCATTGTTCATTTGCATCAAGGTTTGCATTGATATGTGAATTATCTAGTTGTTCAGTGGTAAGTGCTATAGGCGTCACATTACCAATACTTACGGCAGTTTCTCCCAATATTTGGTCTCCTACAGATTCAGTAGCAGTCGCTGTTCTATCTACGGTTGTAGTATTAATAGTGAGAATATTTTGTCGCATAATAGGTAAAAATTGAACCAAGTGCACATGCATAGGGTGAGTGTCTGCAGTGAGATTGACAAATCTCCAACGTTCAGTACTCCCTTCAGGTATTATGATACTTACAGGATCATGATAACGTTCAGCAACTGCAACATAATCTACGCCATCAATAGAAACACATCTTTGTGCTATTAAAATGGGACTTTGGGCTGCTACATCTGCAACAGGCATGAGTTCCCATAAGACAAGTACTGCGCCCTCATTTGTATCTTTCTCTACAATAGCAATAGTGCGTATTTTATTTATATCTTCTAAATTTGCTTTTTCATCAGTGTAACTAGAAAGCGTAGATAGTTTAGTATTTAGGCGTGTTAGATTTATATCATTTGCATCATCATCACAATGATGACTTACTTGAAACATCATTACTTCAGGGTATGGTGTCCTTCTCCCATCAAGTGCAGGTGTGGCGGGGAATAGTTCTTCAATAGTCGCAGGTGGAGCATCATTTGCAAAAGGAGCTTCGGCGGTATTTAGAAGAACAATATCTTTACCTGCGACAGATGAGAAGTCTACAAGTAAATCTACACGTTCTGCTGGGGCAAGAGTAAGACCATTGGCAGGTAAATCTACTACGGCATTCATAAGCCCACCATCTGAGCCAATTTGTTTGACAATAATATCTGTACACTCGATATAGGTTCCATCACACTCTCGTTCTGTAAAGATGAGGCGATAGGCACGAGAGTTGGCACCATTTAATATACGTAAACGATACCAATTACTTTTTACTTTTTTAACAGGCCAAATAACACCATTGACTAAAGTTAGAGGACCAAAAAACTCTAGAGGACCTTCATTAAATTCTACTTTATGTAAGAATTTGGCATCTTCTGTGAGAGTAGTGAGATTTCTGTCTTGTATGACCAAAGGGATTTCATACTCATTACAAGGCAGATGAAGTTTTTCTTCTTCTTTGTCTCGTATTATCCATAATCCTGCAAGTCCTGAGAAAACATTAAGTCTTGTGGTGTGCATGGCATGGTCATGATACCAAAGCATAGTTCCTCTTTGGTGGTTTTCATATTGGTTTAAATGATTTTGTTTGTAACGAATCAAGTCTTCTGGACCACCATCATAACTAGGTGCTGTTTTCCCTCCATGTTGATGGGGAGTAAAGTATGCTGCACTGTCATGTCCCATGGTAAAATCAGAACCTATTGGGTTCCCCAATATATTTTGAGGAATTATCTCACCAGCAGTATCATTGAAATCTGCCTTTATAGCTATGCTAGGTTGTCGTGATGTATCAGGAACTGCGTTGACCCAATTTATAATGGCTTTTTTGTCTCTTTTTACTTCGATGGTGGGACCTAAATATTTTCCATCATAACCCCAAATAGGCACTTTTATTTTAATACCTGTTGAAGGGTCATTATAGAGTGTTGCAATTCCCTTTTTTATTTTGATCGTTTTGCTACACTCGTTATGATGTTCATCGTCATCATGATGATTTTGTATAAATGAAATGGTCTTTGGTAAGGGAAGTTTTGTCTTAAATGGAGCTAATATATCTGTTAATTTTGTTGTGTCACCTAATCCAGTTAAATCTATAGTCGTATGAGGCATAATGTATCCTTTTATTGATTTTAAAGAAATAATAAATAGTTATATCCCTTTTCATGAGTATGACAAAAAAGTGTAACGAATTGTAAAATAGATATTTATTTGAGTTTATAGCCTTTTCCATATACTGCATCGATACATACATCAGGAAGTTTTTTACGTAAGTGTGAGATTTGATTTTTAACAGAGTCATAAGAAATGTCTTTTTCAAAAGCATCTTCCCAAACGGCAAGCATAATCTCTTCATAAGATACTGTAGAGTCTTTGTTTTCAATGAGGTAGTTAAGTAGACGTAATTCTTTTTCTGTGAGGATAACACGTATGTCGTTTATACGGAGTACTTCTTCTTGTTTGTCCCATACACAAGTAGCGGAAAGATTGAAAAAGCGAGAAGGGTTTTGTCTAAGCTCTTGCGCCAAAAGTTCCATCGTTTCTTTAAAAAGCTTAGGTGCTATAGGTTTGATGAGGTATTTGGTAAGTTTAAGTTCAGTCGCAGCGAGGAGTTTTTCTTTTTCTGTATGTGCTGTAAGCATGACTATTTTGACAGTTTGGTCACGTTGTCTAACTATTTTAGCTACTTCTAGCCCTGAGCGTGAGGGAAGATTTATATCAAGCAGAAGTACATCTGGATGATGTTCATGGTATTGTTCTAGTGCCTCTGCCCCATCAGATGCTACATAGACAGTTGCAAAATAACTCTCTAAGTATTCAGTGATATTTGCTTGAATTTGAGGTTCATCTTCAACATAAAGTATGGAGTGATTCTTTAGAATACTCAACATTTTTCTCCTTTATCTAAGTATGACATAAAAGTGTAATGAATTGTAATAAATTAAGTTACGGGTATTTCAATAGTAAATTTTGCACCTTGTTTTGTATTTACTACACTTAGTTTTCCCTGCATATTTTGTTCGATAATAATCTTGGCAATATAGAGCCCAAGCCCCGTCCCCCCGTTTCTTTCTTTGGTTGTAAAATAGGGGTCGAAAATTTTACGTAAGTATTTTTCTTCTATACCTCCTGCATTATCTTCTATAGAAATAAATAGTTGTTCTTCAATTTTTATATCTATAGTGATGTGTTTAGATTTTATTTGCCGTGCATTGAGTACATCAATAGCATTACTCAGGATAATCATAATGACTTGAATGAGTTCGTTGTTATAGCCGTAAAAAGTAAGTTTTCCTATAGGCGTAACTTGCACATCTATATCTTTAAGAAGTCCTTCGAAAAGTTCAAGAGCATGATTGATGGATTTTCCAATAAAAAAATGTACTTTTTGTTTATCTGCTTTAAGAAGTGCTCTAAAATCTTCAATAGTTTGTGACATATGCGTGGTGAGGGTGATGACTTCATCCATCTTATTTTCTAAATATTCTTTGGGATTTTTTTTTGTTTCTATCCCTCTTTCCATGTTCATTAAAATGGCGTTTATATTCATAAGAGGTTGTCTCCACTGGTGGGCAATAGAGTCTATCATTTCGCCCATAGATGCTAGACGACACTGTTGTAAAAGTATTTGTTCTTGTTCTTCACGTTGATGGATTTCATAAGAGACTTTTTCTTTTAATTTTTGATTGAGTACAGTAAATTCTAAGGCATCTTTTTCTATTTTTTCAAGGTAAAAGTAGGAGAAGGCAGTAAAAATAAGAAAAGAGTTAAAAAAACTAAACAAGGCTAATCTACTATAGCCAAGATCATGATAATGATTGATAATAAAAATGCTTGATAAAATGAACAGCATCAAAAATAAACCATATTTTTTACCCATGAGTACAAAAGCTGCAAAGACCACAAGAAAAAACCAAACAAGACGTAATTCATCTTGTACTGAAGTGAGAAGTGCAAAATAGAAAAGAAGTAAAGTACTTATAAGGGTAATATTGACAACAAAAGAATAAAGGTTTTTTCTCCTCAGTAAATAGATAGTGACAAGACAGATAATGCCATATATAAAGAGTATAGTTTGATAAAGAGGACTATATGAAATAAAGTTTACAAGTGATGCAAAACAGTTTAAAAAAGTAAAAAATGTCGCAATGAGCAAAAGGGAATTCAAGAGTGAAAAACGAAACTTTTGTAAGTTTTCATTTTCTGAAAAAGAGTGACCAGAAGTTAGAAAATTATCTAATAATTCCATTTTTTTAAAATGACTCCTCTCCTTATTATTTAACTTACATAGTACTATAAATACCCTTTTTATCAAAATTTCGCTAAAATCACGCAATTTATAATACAAAAGGATTGTAGTGAAAGTTACAGTAAAGAAAGTAGATGATGCAAATATCATCGTAAGTGGTACACTGGATGCAGCAGCAATTGATGCAAATGTAGAGAAACTCGCTAAGCAAGCAGCAAAAGAAGTAAAAGTAGATGGTTTTAGAGCAGGAAAAGTTCCTGTTTCTGTTGTGAAGCAGATGCATGGAGAAAAACTTGCGCAAGATGCTGAGGGTGAAGCACTGAGAGAACTTATTGACGAAGGTCTTGCCGAAGCAAAAATATCTGCATCAGATATGCTTGGACAACCAGGATTTAAAAAATATGAAAAAACAGACAAAGGCATAGAAGTTGAAGTTGAAATTTCAACAAGACCAGCATTTGATGTAAAAGGGTATATGGATGTAGTTCCTGCATTTGAAAAACCAAAAGCAACCAAAAAAGAAGTAGATGCGAAATTAGCAGAGATGGCAGCAGAACAAGCACCATTTGAAAAACTAGCACGTAAACGTGCGGTTAAAGATGGTGACATGACAGTGATTGACTTTGAAGGTTTTGTCGATGGTGTAGCATTTGATGGTGGTAAAGCAGAGAAGTTTAATCTTAAAATAGGTTCTGGACAGTTCATCCCAGGGTTTGAAGAACAAATTATCGGTATGAAATATGAAGAAGAAAAAGATGTTGTAGTTACTTTCCCAGAGAATTATGGTTCAGAAGATCTTGCAGGAAAAGAAGCAACCTTTAAAGTAAAACTTCATGAAATCCAAGAGCAAAAAGCAGCCGAAATTGATGATGCCTTAGCCCAAAAATTACTCAATGATGAAAAAGCAACACTCAAAGAACTTACTGAAAAAGTGGAAGCACAAGTGGAAACAGCAGCACTTTCTAAAATTTATAATGAAGAGATTAAGCCTAAACTTGTTGAAGCACTTGTTAAGAAATTTGACTTTGCATTACCAAATAATATTGTAGAGCAAGAGATAGATGCAAAAGTAAATGCAAAAGCACAAGAGATGGATGAAAAAGAACTTGAGACTTACAAAGACAACGAAAAGAAAATCAATGAACTTCGTGATTCTGTAAGAGAAGATGCAGTAGCTTCAGTAAAAGCAACATTCATTGTCGATGCATTGGCTAAAGAAGAAAAAATTACTGTGGAAGACCAAGAAGTATCTCAAGCGATTTACTATGAGGCAATGATGTCTGGACAAGATCCACAACAAGTAATTAAATACTACCAAGATAATAACTTACTCCCCGCTGTAAAAATGGGGATGATTGAAGATAAACTCTTTGGTAAAATGCTAGGACTTGATGCATAGTTGTAGGGTGCGTTAGAAAACGCACCTTTATTGTTAACTATTTTAATGTATATTTGAGTGGATTTAGATAATCTATTTACATATTTATTAACAAAGGCAGATTATGAGTTATATTCCATACGTTGTAGAGCAAACTGGTAGAGGTGAGAGATCTTACGATATCTATTCACGTTTATTAAAAGACCGTATTATTATGTTAAGTGGTGAGGTGAATGACCAAGTGGCATCTACTATTGTGGCTCAACTTCTTTTTCTTGAAGCACAGGACCCAGATAAAGATATCTATTTTTACATTAATTCTCCAGGAGGGGTGATTACTTCTGGGTTAAGTATGTTTGATACGATGAACTACATCAAGCCAGACATCGTTACTATCTGTATGGGGCAAGCAGCTTCTATGGGAGCCTTTTTACTTGCATGTGGAACACCCGGTAAACGTTATGCTTTACCTAATGCACGTATTATGATTCACCAGCCATCAGGTGGTGCACAAGGGCAGTCAACAGACATCCAGATACAAGCACAAGAGATACAACGTCTTAAAGACACACTCAACCAAATACTTGCAGAAAAGACAGGTAAAAAAGCAAAACAGATAGAAAAAGATACAGAGCGTGATAACTTTATGTCTTCAAAAGAAGCAGTTGAGTATGGACTGATTGATAAAGTCTTAGAAAAAAGTTTCGCATAGGTAAAAAAATGGTTAGAGAAATCGTTGTATATCCAGATAAAAGACTAAAATTTGTCTCGAAAGAAGTAAAGTCTTTTGATGAAGAGTTACATACATTACTAGATGATATGTATGATACTATGCGTGCAAAAAATGGTGTAGGTCTAGCAGCTATTCAAGTGGGGGTAGATGTTAGAGCATTGATTATCAATGTTCCACTAGAAGATGAAGAGGGGGAACATGATCAGCCTAGGGAAAATACCTTAGAGATGATAAACCCTGTTATACTAGAGGCAGATGGTACAGAAAAATTTCAAGAAGGCTGTCTCTCAGTCCCTGGGTATTATGAAGATGTTGAACGTGCAAAACATGTGAAAGTGGCATACTTTGATAGAAAGGGTACCCAGCATGTGATAGAAGATGATGATTTCTTAGCTGTAGCTATGCAGCATGAGATGGATCATTTAGATGGAAAAGTTTTTATAGAAAAGCTTTCATTCTTGAAGCGCAAAAAGTTTGAAAAAGAGTGGGCAAAAAAACTTAAAGAAGCATAGTTCTTAGCGTGTATGAGATGTTTTGTTAAGATACCTGAGCATATCTTAACACCTTCTCATACAATTGTTTATACCCCATGCAATATCATTGCATCTGCTACACGCTGGAAGCCTAATATATTTGCACCAGAGACGAGATCCATGTCAAGTTCATATTCATCACAAATTTCTTTGATATGAAGATAAATATTTGACATAATTTCTTTGAGTCTCTCATCTACCTCTTCAAAAGAAAGATAATTAAGTGAAGCATTTTGACTCATTTCTAAAACAGAGACAGCCACACCACCCGCATTGGCTGCTTTAGCGGGTGCAAAAATAATATCATTTTTTTGAAAGATATTTAAGGCTTCAGCAGAAGTAGGCATGTTGGCACCTTCTGCAATAATTTTGACATCATTGTCTATGAGTTTTTGTGCACAGGTCGCACCCAATTCATTTTGTGTAGCACAAGGAAAAGCAGCATAACAAGGAATATCCCAAACATAAGAGCTTCCTCCTACATATTTTTCTTTTTTTACATAGATGGCGTTCTTCTTTTCATGAGCATAGTACTCTAAAGAAGCACGTCTTTCTAGTTTTATTTTTTTAAGAAGTGCAAGGTCAATACCATTGCTGTCATAGATTGCCCCCTTGGAATCAGAACATGTCACAGGTACAGCACCTATATCATACAGTTTTTCTATGGCATGAATAGCTACATTTCCTGAACCTGAAATAGTACATATTTTACCTTTGAGGGTTTGTCCCAAATCTTCAAGAAGTTTTTGTGTAAAGTAGATAAGACCATAGCCAGTGGCTTGTGTACGACCCAAGCTACCTCCTAGTGCCAATGGTTTAGAGGTAATGATACTGTCATAAGTGTTGGTAAGTTGTTTGTATTGACCAAAGAGATACCCTACTTCTCTCGCACCAACACCAATGTCACCACCCAATATATCAATATCTGATCCAATACTGTTATAAAATGCCGTCATAAAAGCTTGGCAGAATTTCATGATTTCTTTATCACTTTTGCCTTTTGGATCAAAATCTGCACCACCTTTTGCACCACCTATATGAAGTCCGGTAATGGCATTTTTAAATATCTGTTCAAAAGCAAGAAATTTTAAGATGTCAGGGTTGACAGAGGGGTGAAATCGTACACCACCCTTATAAGGTCCTAAGGCATTGTTAAATTGGATTCTGTAGCCATTGTTTACATGTATGTTATGATGGTCATCTATCCATTCTATTTTAAAGTATATAGATCTGTTTGGTGCAATCATTCGTTCAATGATGTTATGTGTTTGGTATTCTGGATGGCTATCCATTAAAGGTCGAATAGATACGAGTACCTCATTGAGTGCTTGAAAGAAGTTAACATCACTTTCACAGTTACTTTCTTTTGCACGTTTCATTGCTAAATCTATATAGTCCATAAGTGTCCTTTTTACTAGTGTATTTTTAATTATATGACAATTTGACATATTTTTCACTTGTTTCTTATATTTGTGGCATGATGTTGGTATGAATGCAAAAATAGATAGTGGTACACCACCAAAACAGACACAAACGAAAGTAAAACAAAAAGCAAATAAAGAAGCTATTGTCAATAGACTCACTTGTGCAACCCTAGAAGGAGTGAATGCAAAAGTAATTGAAGTTGAGGCAACGTTCACTAAAGGTTTGCCAGGTTTCGCAGTGGTTGGACTGGCTTCTTCCGATATACAAGAGGCAAAAGAAAGAGTCAAGTCCGCTTTACTTGTTAATAAATTTGTTTTTCCTCCACTGAAAATAACAGTTAATTTAAGCCCAAGTGATATTAAAAAAAATGGTACACATTTTGACCTTCCTTTGGCATTACTCGTGGCACTCAATAAAAAAAGTTTTGATGAAGAGGGACTTTTTGTATTTGGAGAACTAGGGCTAGATGGAAGGGTCAAAAGTTCTTCCATGCTTTTCCCTCTCATCCTCTCACTTAAAGAGCAAGGGCTTATTAAAAGAGCCATTGTTCCCAAAGTTGCTATTACCTACTTGAGTCATATTTCTGGGGTAGACTTCATAGCGGTTGAAACACTTAATGAAGCCATCGTTCTTTTAGGGAAAGCTGACTTTAAAGCCAATGTGCAAAAGTTTGAGTATGATGCGAAGACATTCAACTTAGAAAATACATCTTACTACTATGAAGAAAAGTATGAGAGTAATTTTTATGATGTCAAAGGACAGATGGTAGCTAAACGGGCTGCACTTATAGCTGCTGCAGGTATGCACAATCTATTTATGGAAGGTAATCCCGGTTGTGGTAAGAGTATGATAGCTAAACGGATAAAAGATATATTGCCACCCATGGAGGAGAAAGAGTTGCTCTCCATAGCCAAACATCAATTTCTAGATGGACAAACACCAGATTTTAAAGCTATACGTCCCATGAGAAGCCCTCATCACACTGCGACATCCGCTTCTGTCTTTGGAGGAGGAAGTGGACAAGCTCGTATAGGTGAAGTGGCTTTGGCATCAAAAGGTATACTCTTTTTTGATGAAATACCGCACTTTTCTAAACAAGTGTTAGAAGCCATGCGTGAACCATTACAAGATAAAAAAGTACATATAGCAAGAGTCAATGCCAAGATAGAGTATGAAGCAGATATTATGTTCATTGCTGCGCAAAATCCTTGTCCCTGTGGGAATTTACTTTCTAAGGTAAAAGCATGTAGATGTTCAGAAGTAGAGATAAAACGTTATGCAAATAAACTCTCTGACCCATTTTTAGACCGTATAGATCTTTTTGTGGTGATGCAGGAGGTACAAAGTAGTGACAAGGGAGATGTGACTTCAGAAGCCATGCACAAAGCCGTGGTAGAAGCCTTTAAAATGCAAAAGCAAAGAAAACAAATACGTTTGAATGGTAAACTCACTGAAGATGAGATAGAAACTTACTGTATTTTAGAGGATGAAGCACAAAAGATACTAGAGGGTGCGATAGGAAAGTTTGGACTTTCACATAGAAGTATTGCCTCTGTAAAAAAGATAGGACGAACAATAGCTGATTTGAATGGAAATGAAAAGATAGAGAAAAGAGATATATTAGAAGCGTTGAGTTATAGAAGACGCAAGTAGACTGAGTCTACTTGCATGGGGTATTACATACAAACAAGTTTTGTGACGATAAATCCACCAACAACAAGCCATACAAACATACCTGTAGCTGTATAAATAGGTGCAAGTCCTAAACCTTTGAACTTTGCAAATATGGTTCCCATACCTAGCGCAGTCATTGCCATAGTAAGCAAGAATGTATCTACTTCATTGATAATATCTACAATATTTTGTGGAATTAAGTGAAATGAATTAAATCCTGCCACCATGATGAAGTATACAGCAAACCAAGGAATCACAAGTTTTGTTTTTTCATTTCTTTCCCCACCTTCTTTTTTGGCTGCCCAAGCAAGGTAAAGACCAAGGATGATGAGCATTGGAGCAATCATAATGACACGTGTCATTTTTACAATCACTGCAGCATCTGCCATTTCTTTTGGACTTCCTGGTACGGAGGCAGGAACAGCGACTACTTGTGCCACTTCATGGATAGTACCACCCACGTAGATACCAAAGGTACGAGGATCCATATGTAAGAAACCTGTGGCATGTTCAATGATAGTTGTATAGAGTACAGGGTAAAGGAACATAGAGATAGTTCCAAAAAGCACAACCATAGAAACTGCAATAGCTGTTTTGTATTCCTCCGCTTTTAGCACAGGCTCTGTAGCAAGTACAGCTGCTGCACCACATACAGCAGCACCAGAAGCGGTAAGAATAGAAGTATCTTTTTCCATACCAAAGATTCTTGTTCCTAACCATGAACCAAGTATAAGCGTAGAAGTCAGCATAATAAGAGAGACTAAGAAGCCTTCCATTCCTACTTCAGCAATTTGTTGAAAGGTAATTCTAAAACCATAAATAACAATGGCAAAACGTAAGATTTTCTTTCCAGAAAAAGTAATACCACTTTGCCATTCTTTAGGGGTTTGGTTATGCAATGTATTTGCATAAAAGATACCCATAACGATACCTATAACCAGAGGGGAAAGACCTAGTGCTTTCACGGGACCTAGACCAGCAATATAAGTCGCAGCAGCTGCAAAGATAGCAACAAAAAGTATACCACTAAAGGTACCTTTACGATTTTGTGGAGAAAAAGCCATATTTATCCTTTTACATCAAATTATTTGATTATTTTTTTGGAACTATACTATAATTTTGATATAATGTCCAAATAAATATAATTACTTATAATAATCATTAATAATGAACAAAGAGAAAAAATGAAATTAACATTACGTCAAATGGAAATATTTTTAAATGTGGTCGCTTCTGGGCACTTAACAAATGTAGCCAAAGAGATGAGCTTAAGTCAATCAGCTATCTCTATGTCTATTAAAGAACTTGAAAGTATATTGGGTCGACCTGTTTTTGACAGAATCAATAAGAAATTGGTGCTTAATGAAGTAGGGCGTGCTTTTCACAAAGAGATAGATCCTATTTTTAAAAAACTCTCTGATATCGAGTATGAATTTAAAAATTCTGAGAATAAAGGAATGATACGTGTAGGGGCAAGTACAACAATAGTGGATTATCTAATGCCTTCTATCATTTGTTCCTACATGAGTTCTTACCCTGATGTTAAGATTACATTAAAAGAGGGTAATACACAAGATATTGCGAATATGATACAAGAAGGTACTATAGATATAGGTTTTGTAGAAGGTTTTGTATCGGGTTCAGATATTATTAAAGAAAAAATTGGGATTGATGAACTACTTATTGTGACAGAAAATGAAAGTATTGCAAATGCAGCGCCTGCGTATATTGATGAATTGGCATCTATGCGTTGGGTACTCCGAGAAGAAGGTTCAGGAACAAGAGAAGTATTTTTAGATTACATCAAAGAAAAAGTAGATGATCTCAATATATTTTTAGAACTTGGACATACAGAATCTATAAAGAGTATTTTAATGAATCGTGAGTGTTTGACTTGTATTTCTAAAATTTCAGTCAATAAAGAACTTCAAGAAAGAAAGCTTTTCCAGGTGGCTGTGAAAAACTTTGAATGTAAAAGAGACTTTTTGATGATACATCATAAAGACAAATACCATTCTGCACTCTTTGAAAAGTTTGTATTTTTCTCTAAAAAGCTTATGACACAAATGCTCAACAGTGATCAAAAACTGTGTGCAGTTGAGTTATCTAAGGATTAAGTCTTGATACTGGGGCATAGTATTTAGGTTTGTAAAAGGTGTCTCATCATCAAAAGAAACATAAAGTGTATTTGCTTCATGAAGTAGTGTAGTCAGTTTATGATTATGATTTGAAAGATAGGTCTGTGCTAAAGGGAGTATGGAACGTCTGTAAAATCCACAAAGTGGTTGTATACCCTTAGGACTTTTTGCGATAATGGCATCTTTATTTTGATTGCTTTGCAATACACTTTCCTTATAAAGACGTTTGATAATTTCTCCATCGACTAATGGTGCATCAACACTCAATACCAAAATACTCTCTGACTCTAAAGTATCAAAACATGAGAGTAATGCTACCAAGGGAGAAGATTCCTCATAAATATCAGTAATCGTTGGGAAATCGAAAGGAAACTTCTTTTCTTTGGTCGAGAGATAAACATTTTTAAAGAGTTTAGAAAGTTTTCTACATTGATATTCACTGAGTGTACTGTATTCTCCAAAAGGTAAAAGAGCCTTGTCTTTCCCCATACGAGAGCTTTTTCCTCCAGCGAAGATTACAGCAGGTATATTAAACATAGTGAAGACTCTTTTTGCGTTTTTGATGTACCCAAAGCACCAAAAAAGCAGTAAACGTGATACCTGCTTCTATAAGAAAGAGATACTCTCCATAGATTTTACCAGACAGTATAGCGCCTACTGACCCACCTAATCCAAAGGCGATACCCAGAAAGAACTGTTGGGCTAATTTTTTTTGTGTATAGAGTGAAAAAACGTACGTAATGGCTGCAGTATGATAAAGTGCAAAACTTACTGCATGGAGTGACTGTGAAGCAAAGGTAATGCTCACTGAATCAGGAAAAAGGTAGAGCAAAAGCCATCTGAATGCGGTCACTATGGTGGCAAACTGTAAGATGTTGAGTAGGTTCTTTTGTAGTAGGGGGCCTTGAAAATAGAGCATAAAAATTTCGCAGATAACCCCAAAACTCCACATCCATGAAGTCATCTCTAAAGAGATACCATGCGAGGTTTCATAAATGGTAAAAAAGTTATAAAAGCCGCCAAATCCTACTTGCATAAGAAAAATAGATACCCAAAATGCCCAATACTTTGAGAGTGAAAAAGAGGCATCATCTTGTGCTATATCATGGGAAGATACGTCATGATAAATTAAAAATGCACCAAAGAAGAGTGTTAACAGTGCCATAGAGGAGAGATAGTAGAGGGCTTCATGTGGGTAACTCAGTATTTTACCTAACCATAAAGCGATACCCATAAAGCCTAATGACCCCCAAAGGCGTACTTTGCCATAGTGGTGTCGAGAAAGTGAAGAGAGCGCAATCGTCTCTACATAAGGTAAAGAAACACCCATGGCTGCACCAAAAAGAAGATTGGCAGAGAGATATAACCAAAAATCTTCTACAGTTGTTAAAAAAAGAAGGGTTGCTACAAAGGTAAGCGCCAAGGCAAGAAGATACACTTTAGGAGTCAGTGCGACAGCATGTCTAAAAACAAAAGGGAGTAAAAAACGCATAAAAGGTGCTGCGGCATAAATGATACCTACTTCAATAGGTGCATAATGAAGCTCCAACAAAACTTTGGGCATAAAAATAACATACACCCCAACAAGTGCAAAATAAAAGAAATAATAAGCAGCAAGGAGAAGTGAAAAGGGAGAGATAAGGGAAGCGTTTGTATTCATGATTTACGTATAACAGCAGTACGAGAAAGCAAATCATGGAGTGTTTTTGCATCTTTTCTAAAAAACATCATTGTCCAACCAAAAAAAGTAAAAAAAGATAACATCGCACAAAAATTTCTAAATAAGACAATAAATAGTGTAGGTTTTTCTCCTGTATTTTCGTCTATAAGTTCTAAATTATATGCACGGTATCCAGGAGTTTGTGCCGTTTTAACCATAAAAAGTGTCTGTACAATAATCAGAGGGATAAAGATAGCAATCCAACCTAAAAGTTTATGTTCTCCAAAGCCTTCTCTTCCATCCATGATGAGGTAGACTACTATGTACATAATGGGCATCATGAGCATAAAACTATCTGTAAGGAAAGCCTTCATTTTCTCAGAAACTTTTGCATAGGGATATGTGTAGCTTGAAGTACTGTCTTTTGTCGTTATTTTGCCTTGTTTGATATCTCTAAATCTTTGTTTCTTAGAGGAAGTATGTTTTGCCATTAAAAATCCCATACAACAGCAGCATAAGCTCCCGTGAAGTCCATATTTGATTCAAGTCCTGAACTTAGGTCATCGCTATCTACGTGAAAAGCTTTGTATCCTGCTTCTAATCCCAGACCGACAGCGAATGTGTAACGTGCAGAAAGTTCATAGTCATAAAACGTAGCACCTTGATAAGAGATACCGTTGGCTTCAAATTGCAAAGAGAAGTCTGTTGAAGGAACATTGAAACGAGCTTTAGCATAGAGCATAGGAACCCATGAGGAAAAACTTATATTTTCATTGTCTAGGAAAGTATTAACTTGAATGTCACCACTAATATAACGTCCAGTAAGTCCTGCATCCAACTCCACCCAATTATCAAGAAGTTCATAATACAGTGTTACATCAGTCATGCGTAAGTCTATAGCGCTATTTACATCTCCAGAAAAGTTGACAATATCTCCCCATGAAAAAAGAGTTACCGCACCTGTTCCATCATGTGAAAGTTTTGTAAACCCTAGTTTAACATTAGGGATAAATGGCAAAGGGTGCTCCAAGTAAGCTTTGAAAAAAACATCTTGTGCATTACTCCAACCTAAAGTGTCTTCAAGGTCAGCAGAACTTGGAGTACCTGTTAAAGGAGTGCTGTATAAGGCATTACCACTAGGGGTATGATTGTAGAAACCTAATGAAATTTCTCCTCCAATGATATCTCCAAAAAGAGGGCGAAAGAGAAGTAACGTGAGAAGTGTTATTTTTTGTAAATTTGGCATTTATTGTAATCCTTGTGTCATAGTAAAAATTGGGAGCATCATTGCTGCGATAATCACACCTACAAAGCCACCGATAACCAACATCATAAAAGGGTTCAGAAGGCTGAGTAAGATGTTAAGTTTATCGTCATTTTCTTCTGCGTAAAGTACTGAAGTATTACTCAGTACTTCCGCAACTTCGCTGGACTCTTCACCAAGGGCAAGGGTTTGCATAAAGTTTCGTTTGAGTTTCACACCAGGTACTAACTGTAAAGAGTTGGAAAGTTTGTTCCCTTCCATGACTTTGACGGCTGCTTTGTCAAAAAGGTCTCTAAGTCCATAGTTTCCGAAGGTGGCTTTGGCAAGTTGCACTGCCTGTGCATAGGCTACCCCTGAGCTAAGCATCAGTGAAAGAATATAAGAAAAACGTCCTAATTCGTGGTTTTGTATGAGCGTCCCTATGAGTGGGAGTTTCATCATCCATGCATCGATGAGTCTATGAAAAGCATCTATCTTAGCGTAGGCAAGTTTAAATAAAACAATGGTAACTATAATCCCAATAAGAATACCCACATAGTGTGCAATGAGAAAATCACTGGCATTGACAACAAACTGTGTAATAGGGGGTAGTGCTTGGTCGGTGTCTTCAAAGATTTTAGTAATCTCAGGTACCACAGAGACAAGTAAAAAAGCGATAATAAGAATGGCAACTACAAAGATAACCGAAGGGTAAATCATAGCACCTTTGACTTGTTTTTTGACTTTGTTTTGTGCCGAGAAAAAGTTCGCCATGTTGGTGAGTACTTCTACCATTTTCCCACTTTGTCCTGCAACATTGAGACTTTGTAGATAGAAGTCAGGCATGGCGTAAACTTTTTGGGTGTTGAGTGCATGGTAGAGTGATTTTCCTTCATCTATCATGGTTTTAAGAGAGTTTAAAAAAGAGACATAACGTTTTTCACCCTCATGTTGGTTTTCTAGGAGTTTGATGGCTGTGAGTATGGTCATTCCAGAGTTGAGGTAGGAAGAGAGCTCTTTCGAAAATGTAGCCAGCAAGTCTCCTGGCATCTGACGTTTTGAAAAGGCTTCGAGTGAAAACTCTTTGGTAGGGGTAAGCCCTTCATGGTAAATGCCACGGTTTTTGAGCTTCTGTCCTGCTTCTTCCACAGAAGCAGCATCGACAGTGCCTTTTACCTTTTTACCTGATTTGTCAAAACCTTTATACTTAAAAAGCATCCCAGATATGTCCTTAATTCTTAATAGCTAGTATTATAACTTTTTTAGCTGTATCTTGTTATAGTGTCTGCATGAAACGATTTGTAGCTCTCTATTTTCTCTTTTTAGCACTGTTGTTTGTGTTTTTCTATGCACCAACCTCAGTTGTCTCGAACCTACTCAACGAGGGACAGACAAAACTCACGCTTTTCTTTTTAGACATATTTTTAAAACCTGAACAACTTCAAGGTGTAGATATCTGGATAAATCCACACTACAAAATCATCATCAACAAAGCATGTAACGGTGTGATACCTATACTCTTTTTGTTTGCTTCCATTTTGGCATACCCTTCAACTGTCGGGCACAAAATACTTTGGATGAGCATAGGATATGTACTTTTCTCTATAGTGAATGTGGTACGTATTTTGCTGGTGGTGTACGTGACAGAGACGGGTAAGGGACATGCAGACTTTTACTGGTCACATGACCTCATAGGAAACACATTGCTTATGCTCACAGGGTTAGGGCTTTTTATAGCCTTCATTAAAACCTCTTCAAAAACAGTGAAAGATAGTTAAAAAGACTGTATTTTAAAATGCCAATAATTTGCGGAGTGTTTGTCTTTTAGTTTGACTTCATTAACAATAGCTGTCGGTCCTCTGGTTTCTGGAGGAGGGATGATTTTTATCTCTTCTGGGATGAAGATGTCTCTGCTTGTCTTTTTGAGTATGGTGCGGCTCTCATCTTCTTTGACTTTGATATAACGGTCTAAGAGATCATAGGCAGTCTTATTGTCTTTATGGTAACGTAAAACATTGTTAGTTAAAAAGAGCGAATCTTCTAAAGAGTGCTTGTTTCTCTCAGAGAGGTAGATGATATGTTTCGCATTATCACTATGGATTTTAAGCACATACACAAAAGCAACCGACAGGATGGAAACAGAAATTAAAATCTCTATAAGGGTAAAGGCAGGACGTAAAGCTTTCATCAATAATAATCTCCCGAACTTGAGACACTATCACTCTGTTTTAGCCAGTAGTCCTTTGCATCTTCTGGAGAGTCAAAACGTTTGGGTTCTCCGAAAAAAGCGGGTAAAAAGTAAGCACCTTCTTTGTTTTCGAGTATGATTTGTGTAGAGCTTCCGTTGTTGTAAAAGTCCATCACGAGACAAATCTTTTTATCGTTAAAGCGTTCATACTCTATACGTTTAAAGGTATCTCGTTCATCTATGGTGTAGGCTTTAATGTCTGTAAGGTCTATTTTATTTGTGTAGGCTTTAAAAGGGGCAGAGACATCTTCACGGAGGTAGCAGGTACGACATTTGTCAACACATAAAAGTGTGGCATGTCCGTTAAATAATTCTGATTTGACAATGCTTTCTTTAAGGTTAAGCGGTGTCAGGGCTTTAGGTGCAGACTTTCGGATTTTGAAATTGGAAAAACCGATGGCATAGACCAAAGAGATGATAACCACCACAATAAGAAGTTCTATGAGAG
>Ga0256828_1000775_pt1 | contig 20681 bp, 17 predicted proteins | sample CV88metaG_FD_185993 | JGI IMG/M metagenome (GOLD analysis project Ga0256828, IMG submission 185993) | Hydrothermal vent microbial communities from East Pacific Rise, Pacific Ocean - CV88 | ecosystem: Environmental > Aquatic > Marine > Hydrothermal vents | place: Pacific Ocean: East Pacific Rise...
AAGCCTTTGCCTATAAACCAAAATTCCAGCCCCAGGAGATACTGGACGACTTCCCCCACATTACAGAATTTCCGGAATGGGAGCCGTGGGATGGTAAAGAATCAAAAATGAGAAATTAGGGATTTTTATGCCTTGGTGTTAGCATATCGCAGGGTGGGCAATTGCCCACCCTACAGTTTACGGCACCATTTGAGAAACAGCCTGTCCGGATCTACCCGTTTGTCCATCTCTCTGTGCCCAACGATCAATTCACTCAGCCATAGTGCCATGAGAGGAGCGAAAACGAACCCTCTTCCTCCAAGGCCGTTACAGACAAAGAGTTTCTCCAAATGTTTCAATTCCGGCTTTGCCCCTCTTGTGATCTTTGGGTATTGCTCGAACATAAAAGGAACATCGATCACTCTGCCTACTAAAGGAAAATAGTCTTTGGAACCTGAACGCATACCACAGAAGGTTTCTTTGAGTACAAAGTCGCTTGTATCCACCATCTGTGCCGCCTGCTCTTCCAGTGTCCGAAGCGGCTTGCCGTCACATACCATACAAGGCTCCTTGCTCTTGACATGGGTCGCTCCCAGTTTAATGATCCCCTCTATGTTCGCAGAGACAGAGATACGTTTATGCATACTGACATCCAGTTTGAGTTTGGAGTAGTAGTCCCCGCGGCTTCCCCATGTACCCCGTATTCCCATATAACGCATATCGAAGAGGGTATTTTGATAACCGGTAGACAAAACTACGTTTTGCGTGAGGAGTGAGGAGTACGCCCGACCGAAGGGACAAGTGCCCTTGGGGTGAGAAGTGAGGAGTTTCCATTGTGTGCCATCGAACTCCAGTTTTTCTACATCAAACTGCCTGAAAGGCACCTGCTTCCAAATGGCTTTGCACATGGCGGGAGCATCACACACTCCCGCCTCTTCGAACAGAAAACTCTCATCGGCATTTCGAATACCGATGGCTTTCAGCTCCTCTTTGCCTACCCATCTGTATCTGGAGTCGTTGAACGGTTCATAGAGTTTGAATTTTTCAGCATCCTCGGCATCTTTGGGGATGCGTATCACACCTGTCTGGGAAAAATGTTCTGGAAAATATTTGAGGTAGAAATCTTTCGCATACTCGTATGCTTCGTTGGTAAGGGTCTGAAGCGGGGAACCTTTGCCGATCTTGGGAGAGACAAAGGCTCCGGCGGCACCGCTTCCGCCGCTTGCAGGAACGGAGCTTCTGTCTACCAGCAGTACCTTTTGCCCCTTTTGCTGCAAAGCAAATGCCGTACAGCACCCGGCAATCCCGGCGCCTATAATGACGGTATCGTAGGTTTCAGGCATCTAACCTAAACCGTGATCTCTTTAATATCTGCAATATCTTTGAAGGTTTTATAAATAGACCCGATCGTATGCAGCCTGTTTGTTTTGAGTGCTGCATCATCGGTATTGACCATAACATCATCAAAATAGGCATCCAGTTCACGCTTAAGCCCAAACAGTGCCTCCAGCTGCATTCTATAGTCGGCAAAGTCCTGGTTGAGCACTTTTTCATAGGCATTGTAAAGTGTCACTTCCGCATCTTCACAGAAGAGTGAAATATCTATTTTCAGGTCACTCTCAAGGTCGACATCTTTGGATATATTCGCTACACGTTTAAACGTACTGAACTGCTCTTTGAAGGTATCGGAAGATACAATTTCGTTAAGTGCCGCTACCTTCTTGGCAATTTCATTGATATCCCGCTCTCCGGAAGCCAGTACCGCAGCAATGACCGACGGGTTGGCATCGAGAGATTTATTGATACGCTCAATGATAAAATCATTCAGCACTTTTGTATCGAATGGAGCATACTCCCCTTTCAACAGCATGATAATATCTTCTATATTGAACGGAAGATCATACTCGGTTACAATACGTACAATCCCGTTAACCGCCCGGCGAAGTGCGAACGGGTCTTTGGATCCGGTCGGTATTTTACCCACGGAGAAGAGTCCAAACAGCGTATCGAGTTTGATGCTCATTGCAACGATGGAGGAGAAGATGCTGCCTGGCAACTCCGCACCTTCACCGACAGGCATATACTGCTCTTTGATCGCAGTATAGACAAGTTCCTCTTCTCCCAGTGCTTTGGCATAATAGTACCCCATCAACCCCTGAAGCTCTGTAAATTCATAGACCATTTCGCTCATCAGGTCCGCTTTTGCAAGCGTTACGGCTCTGTCCATCGCTTTTTCCAGTTCTGCCGAACTTTTCCCTGTCGCTGCTTCTACTTTGTCCATATAGAGAGCAAGCAGCCTTACTGCAATATGCCTTTCTCTCTCTATCTTGTCGGCAAGCGTTCCCAGCCCGTCGATGAACTGTACTTTTTCAAGCCCGTCTGTACGCAATCCGTTTTTCAAATCGTTCCGGTAAAAGAAAAGCCCGTCTGCCAGGCGTGGTTTAAGTACACGCTCATTTCCTGCAACCACTTTACTGTAATCTTCCGTATAGGCATTGCTTACAAAAACAAACTTGTTGGAGATCTTTCCGTGTTCAAATACCGGGAAATAACGCTGATGCTCCTTCATGGAGGTCATAATCACTTCCGGTGGAAGCTCCAGGAACAGTTCATCGAACCTTCCCAACAACACTTTGGGGTTCTCTGTAATCGCTACAACCTCTGCAAGCAGTGCACTGTCACGTTCTATAAGAATATTATATTCACTCTCCAAAGCATCAAACTGTTCAAGAATGACCGCTTCACGTTTTTTAGGTCGTAGCATCACTGCACCTTCGGCAAGGAGCCTTTCATAAGATGCAATATCCGGCACTTCGACTGCATTGTAATTTACCATACGGTGCAGATAGGTTTTGGTATCGGAGCGTACGCCAAAAAGTTCTACAGGAACCGGTTTCTCCGACATTCTAACCTGTAGCCAACGTACGGGGCGTATGAACTCATCACTCCTGCTTCCCCAACGCATCATCTTTCCAAAGGCCATAGATGCTATCCATTTTTCCAACATTTCCTGAAGCAGATCAGAGCTTTGTGCACCTTTCTCCTCTTTTTTGAAATAGAGTACCTCTTTCCCATTCTTCTCACTGCGTCCGAGTTCTTCGAACGGTACGCCACATTTACGTGCAAATCCTTCTGCCGCCTTTGTCGGTGCTCCGTCTTTGAGCGCCGCCTGTAGGGGAGGCCCGAAAAATTCAACGGTACTGTCTTCCTGTTTTACCGGCATCGCATCATGCTTCAATACCAGTCTTCTTGGAGTATAGACAAATTCAAAATCGTTACTGAGTTTATAGTCGGCCAATATCTTTTCCCATGATTGTTCAATACGGGATACAATCTTCAGCAGTGGTATGGCAGGAAGTTCTTCTACACCTATTTCAATAAGTAGTGGTTGTGTCATTTGGATAATCCTATATGCGAATAATAGGATATATTTTATCTAAAAATTGGTAAATAGAGGGTTAGTCTTTTTCCTCATTGTCTCCGCTATTGGCTGACTTGGGTTCTACATAATCCTCTTCGTACTCGTCGGCAAGGTCTTTACGCCGCTGCGCATCATCAAATTTGGAAAGAAAGTTGTTTCTCACAATCACGAATGTCATATAGGAAAAGAGAATTGCTACAACAATATAGAGGTAATCGCCAAAAGACATTGGTTATGCCTCCCTGAGTGAATTTTGTATCGTGATCTTCTCAAAACCTTCATAGTTTTGACGAAGAGCATCATAGATGACAACCCCGACACTTACACCGAGATTGAGACTTCTGCCTTTACCTCCCATAGGAATGGTAATACACTGTTCAGGATGCGCTAACAGTACTTTTTCATCTATACCCTTGGTTTCCGAACCAAAAAGAATATAATCGCCTTTTTCAAAGTGTGCATCAAAATAGAGGTTGTCCGTTTTCGTCGTTGACATATATGTATTGTTACCAATAGGATGTTCTTTTAAAAAATCTTCAAAATTTTCCCATACGACCAGGTCCAGGTGTTTCCAGTAGTCGAGGCCCGCACGTTTTACCGCTTTATCGTCTATGTCGAATCCCAATGGTTTTACAAGGTGCAGCGTAGCTCCAAGATTGACGCAGAGACGGCCGATCGTACCTGTGTTCTGTGGGATCTGGGGTTCTACGAGTACAATATTGAACATTAAAAGATAACCGTTTTGTTTCCGTTGACAAAAACCCTGTCCTGAAGAACCAGTGACAAGGCACGGGAGAGAACGATCTTCTCTCCGTCACGGCCCGCTTTTTGCATATCTTTCCATGAAAAACGATGATTGACAGGAATGACATCCTGCGCGATGATTGGCCCTTCATCCAGGTCGTCAGTCACAAAATGCGCCGTAGCGCCAATGATTTTTACACCACGTTCAAATGCCTGTTTATATGGATTTGCACCGATAAAGGCCGGTAAAAACGAGTGGTGGATGTTGATAATTTTCTGGCGGTAAGCTTTGACGAAATCCGATGTTAGGATACGCATATATTTTGCCAGAACGATATAGTCGAACTCAAACTTGCCTATGAGCTCCATGACATGTGCCTCATGCTCTGCTCTCTCCATCCCGTCTGCAGGAAGGTGGAAAAAAGGAATATCAAATCTTCGGACAAGATCTTCCAGTGTATCATGGTTTGCGATCACACACTCTATCTCTGCGCCCAACTCGCCGCTTGCGTAACGTATGAGAATATCTCCAATCGCATGAGACTCTTTGGTTGCCATAATAATAATTTTTTTATCTTTGGGTTCAATCACTCTGATATGCCCGTCTTCAGGAACTACCGACCTTAACTCATCCTGCAGCTCTTCAACTTCGAACATGCCCGTCACAACGGTACGCATAAAAAATCTTCCATGCTCCTTATCGACAAACTCCCGGTTATTGTCTATATTCAAACCCCTGTCGTAAAAGACTTTTGAGATCTTGTAGACCAATCCTTTGGCATCCTCGCAGTCAATGAGTACCCGTGCTCTTTTTTCCATCTTTGAAACCTCGTTTTTCAAATCAGCCCCACAGGGCGTCCTCTTTGCAATGCTGCCTGGATTTATCTTGATGCATAATCGGCAATAATATCGCCCATCTCGGTACAGGTACAGATCTCTTTTGCATCATAATCGCCTATATCACCGGTACGGTACCCTTCATGCAAAGCTTTTCTGACAGCATCGTCGATCTTGTCTGCCGCTTCCGTTTCATTGAACGCATAACGGAGCATCATACTGGCACTTGAAATCGTTGCCAGAGGATTGGCGATCCCCTGTCCTGCGATATCGGGCGCAGATCCATGGATAGGTTCGAACAGACCTACGCCTTTTCCTGTACTGGCGCTTGGAAGAAGCCCGATAGAACCGCTGAGCATACTCGCCGCATCGGAGAGGATGTCCCCAAAGATATTGCCGGTGAGGATCACATCGAACTGCTTGGGATCACGGATAAGCTGCATTGCCGCATTGTCAACATACATATGTGAAAGCTCCACTTCCGGATACTCTTTTGCGACCTCTTCTACGATCTCTCTCCAGAACTGGCTGACTTCCAGTACATTGGCTTTATCAACAGAACAGATACGTTTGTTTCGCTTCATGGCAATATCGAATGCAACGACAGCGATACGTTTCACCTCTTCTCTGCTGTACACCATGGTATTGAACGCCCTGTCTTCATGCAACTCTCTGGGTTGCCCGAAATAGATACCTCCGGTCAGTTCACGCACAACCATAATATCGACACCCTGGATCACATTGGCTTTGAGGCTTGAAGCATTGACCAGTTCATCGTAAACGATCGCCGGCCTCAGATTGGCAAACGTACCCATCTCTTTACGAAGTCCCAAAAGACCGGTTTCCGGACGCAGGTGCCTCTCGAGGTTGTCCCATTTTGGCCCGCCTATCGCACCGAAAAGTACGGCATCGCACTTTTTGACACCCTGTATCGTCTCTTCCGGGAGCGGTACTCCTGTCTCATCTATTGCAGCTCCTCCGAGAAGCATCTCCTCGTATTTCAGGTTGAACCCCTGCGATACGGAAACCGCATCAAGTACTTTAATCGCTTCATCAATGATCTCCGGGCCTATCCCATCACCTTTAATTACGCCGATTTTATAACTTTTATTCATACTTTTATTACGCCTTTTTAATTTATTCAAATTGTTTTTTCGGGCCAGGCCGGGAAAACAGTATTTACCGCTTACCGGCCATTGCAGAATCTTTCTGCAACTAGTTGCCTGCCTGTGCTATCTCTTGTTTGGCAAACGCTATCAAACCACCCGCATCGACCAACTCCTGCATAAATTCAGGAATCGGGGTAAATTTATAGGTTTTCGCCTGGGTCACATTAATAATTTCACCGGCATCCATATCTATCCTTACCGTATCGCCTTCATGAATCTCGGAAGCCTCTTTCAGCTCAAAAATGGGAAGTCCCATGTTAAATGCATTTCTGTAAAAAATACGTGCGAATGTCGGTGCGATGACCGCATTGATTCCTGCCGCTTTCAGTGCGATTGGCGCGTGCTCACGGCTTGAACCGCAACCGAAATTTTCCCCGGCAACGATAATGTCTCCTTCATTCATTTTGGAGACGAATTCAGGATCCGCATCTTCCATGACATGTTTAGCCAACTCACCAGGTTCACTGGTATTGAGGTATCTTGCCGCGATGATAAGATCCGTATCTATATTGTCTCCGAATTTCCAAACTTTACCTTGCAAGTTTTTTCCTTTACCGTCTCGATGGCAAAACAGGTAAAATCTGCTTTGCATCTCTCTTTTCAAGCTCTGTTTGCACTCGCTTTTTAAAGATTGTGAGACTTAAAAATTTTCGCGATTATAGCTAAAAAAATCAAAATTGCCAAATTTAACACCATTTTCTAATAGAATTTCGGTATAATCCACCTTAATTATTACTGAGGACTTTCACCTCACACCATCAAGGATTTATATGGCCGCAAAAGACAGTATGAAAAATATAGAAACGTTATTTAAGTCTAAGAAAAAAGGTGATGTCGTTACATTTGAAAACATTGCCAAAGAGTTCAGTAAGCAGCCTACCGCTGCCCAGGCTAAAAAAATACACAAACTTGCGACCGATGCCAAAGTAGAAATCGTCTCCGCTTCCGAATATGCGAAGTACCTTACTTCCAAAGAGAACAAGAAAAAAGAAGAGGCAAGAAAAAAACTCGCCGATGGTGAAACAGGCGACGAGTTTGACCTGCATAAAGAGAAAGAGCTTCTGGAGTGGAGCCGCTCCGACTCTCCTGTCAGAATGTACCTCAGAGAAATGGGAAAGATCCCTCTATTGACAAAAGAGGAAGAGGTTGACCTCTCCATGCGTATCGAAGAGGGAGAGGATATCATCATTGACGCTATCTGTTCCGTACCCTACCTCATAGGCTATATTCTCAACTATAAAGAGCCTCTTTTGAATCGCGAAAGACGTGTTAAAGAACTCTTCAAAAGTTTCGAGGACGACAAAGGGGATTCCGACAAAGATGAGAGTGATGATGCAGAAGCCGAAGGCAGTTCGGGAGCACCCAAGAACGACAAAAGGGTCAAACAGGTTGTAGAGAGCTTCAAGCAGCTTGAAAAAGCAAAAAAAGAGTGGATGAAAGCAAGGGATGACCTCGATAATTTTATGAGAACCGAGACAGATCCTGTCAAAGTGATTCATGAACGCCTGAAAATTGCATTCAAAAAAGAACAGCTGAAAGCGGCTCTTCTAAATCTCGGACCTACCTCAAAACTCATCAACGAACTGGTAAAAGCTATGGAAACCGCATTGAAAAGTGACGACAGTTTCGATAAAGAGCTTAAAAGGCTCGAATATAAACTTCCGCTTTTCAACGATACGCTCAAAGCGAACCACCAGAAAATACTTGACAATATTATCAACATGGACAAAGATGACATTATCGATGCCGTACCTGAAACAACGATGGTCAGTACCTATGTCGAAATAAAGAAACTTTTTGAGACAAGAGAAGCAAGTAAAGGCGGCTTCGACCTCTCCGAAGAAAAACTTCAGGAGATCCTCAACCAGATCCGCCAGGGTAAAGCCAAATCGGAAGTGGCAAAAACCCGTATGGCAAAATCGAACCTGAGGCTTGTTGTCTCCATTGCAAAACGCTATACCAACCGGGGACTGCCTTTCCTTGACCTCATCCAGGAAGGAAATATAGGCCTGATGAAAGCGGTCGACAAGTTTGAATATGAAAAAGGGTACAAGTTCTCCACCTATGCCACATGGTGGATCCGCCAGGCGATTTCCAGAGCCATCGCGGACCAGGCAAGGACGATCCGTATCCCTATCCATATGATTGAAACGATCAACCGTATCAACAAGATCATAAGAAAACACCTTCAGGAGACAGGAAAAGAGCCTGACCTTGAAACTATTGCAGAAGAGGTTGGCCTCTCCATCGACAAAGTGAAAAATGTCATCAAAATCACCAAGGAACCTGTCTCTCTTGAAACACCGGTCGGCGATGAGGATGACGGAAGATTCGGAGATTTTATTGAGGATAAAACTACGCTCAGCCCGACAGATGTTGTCCTGAAAGATGACCTGAACAACCAGATAGACGAAGTACTCGACCAGCTCAACGAAAGGGAGAAGGCCGTTATCCGTATGCGATTCGGACTGCTGGAAGACGAGAGTGACAGGACACTTGAAGAGATAGGAAAAGAGTTAAACGTAACGCGGGAACGTGTCAGACAGATAGAGTCTTCCGCCATTAAAAAACTCAAACATCCAAAAGTGGGAAGAAAACTCAAAAACTATATTGAAGAATAATGTCTTCACCTACATTCTTTGTCCTGATTATCGGAACCGAGATCCTCAACCGGCGCAGAAGGGATGCCCACTTCGATTTTGTCACAAAAGCCCTCTTGAAAAAAGGGCATAAACTGGCAGCTTCTTTCATTATCGAGGATAATCCTGCGCTGATTATACAAACTCTCAAATTTATCGCTTCACAACCCAATCCGGTACTCTTCTCTTTTGGCGGGATCGGTTCAACACCTGACGACCATACGAGAAAATGTGCTGCTGTCGCGCTGAAAGACGGCAGACTATACCTGCATCGGGAAGCAAAAGAGATGATAGAAAACAGGCTTGGAAAAGAGGCTTACCCCTATCCTATTAAAATGGCGGAACTTCCCAAGGGTGCACAACTGCTTTACAATCCCGTCAATCAGATGCCGGCATTTTCACTGGATGAACGTTTCTTTTTTATGCCGGGATTTCCGGAAATGAGCCACCCGATGGTCGAACAGATCCTAAAAAAGATTCTTCCCAAAGAGCATATCTACTATCGCCATACGCTTACTGCACACTGTAAAGAGAATGAATTGATAGAAGTGATGGAGAAAATGCCAGAAGACGTAGAATTCTCATCTCTGCCAAAACTTTACTCTGACGGGTGGAAAGTATCTATTTCTGTTGCTTCCCACAATGTCCATAGCGCATCCTCCGCATTTCAAATGTATATAGACTTACTGAAAGAGAAACAGATCTCCTACTTGCTGCAGGACGAAAACAGTTAATTGGCAGTTTTACTTTCCGAGCCTCGACCATGAACTATCTCGATACACTGAAACATCCCGTTATTGCCAGGCTTTCGATAATACAGCTTCTCTCATATTTTGGAAACTGGTTTTCCCAGGTAGCCATTTTTTCTATGCTTGTCGCATATCAGGCAGATGCCGTTACCATCGCGCTGACTGCTGCCATGTCCATGCTTCCGGCAGTCATCCTTGCCCCATTGATAGGCATTGTCATAGACAGGATCGCTTTCAAGCCCCTCATGACGAGCCTCTTGGTAGTCGAAATCGCTATGACACTCTCTCTTGTCTTTATCAACTCTCTTGAATATGTATGGGTGCTTATGATACTTATTTTCATACGCTCTTCGGCAGCATCTGTTCTTTTTTCGGCAGAAATGTCTCTTTTTCCAAAAATTCTACAGGGGGAAATGCTCAAAAATACCAATGAAATCCACTCCATCATCTGGTCTCTTTCCTACGCTTCCGGTATGGCTGTCGGAGGTGTAGTGACACACTATTTAGGATACGATACTGCATTCATTATCGATGCGCTGCTCTATATGGTTGCCGTTGCGATCCTTAGCAGATTGAAATTGACACTGCAAAGGGCTGTGCATACAGACTCAAACTGGAAAATGATCAAAGAGGGGTTTGCATACCTGAAATCCAGAAAAAAGATCATCCACCTTATTTTACTGCATGCAGGCATAGGATTGACAAGCTTCGATGCACTGATCACACTGCTTGCCGACTATCGATATAAAGAGATTATCGCTGTTCCCCTTGCCATAGGGATTATGAATGCCATACGGGCTCTGGGACTTGTAGCCGGGCCGTTTTTCATAGGAAAGATCATCTCAAAAAAGAATCTGCACTACTTCTTTTTCCTGCAGGCAGCCTCTATTGTTTTTTGGGGTACGCAGGAGCCACACTTCTACGCTGCTCTGCTGTCCCTTTTTATAACAGGTTTTTTCATCACAACCCTCTGGTCATATACCTATCTTCTTGTCCAGGAAGAGATAGAAGCACAATATATGGGCAGGGTTATCTCCTACAACGATATGTTTTTTATGCTCTCCAATGTCGTTACGGCACTCTTCATAGGATTTTTCTCAAAATGGGGACTCTCACTCCAGCACATTACTTTTGCTTTAGGCGGCGGCTTTGTTCTGGTAGCTTTCTATTATCTGTGGTTCAAAAAACATTATTTATAGAGATTCTTTTCTGTCTATCATTCTTCTATATTCAGCTTCTCCATATGTTGACGACCAAACAGTTGACAACAGTCATCTGGCCACCACCATGAGCAAAGAGGAAAGAAGGCTTACCAGTAAATAATGACGCTGCGCCTTCCCCATCGCAGGGCCCTTCTTCTGTTGAGGCCCATATAGATATCTATTCTTTTTTTGTAGCGTTTATTCATTTTGTCCCGAACCCTGTAGACACCGGGCAATCCGGCAATCCTGACTTTTGTTCCGTTACGCATACCATATTTGGTCAACATGTCTCTGGAAACGGCAATTATTTTCATCCCGGGGCGCAGGCGGTTGTTCCATGCCGCAAGAAAAGGTGTCTTGTCGGTCTGTCGTCCGTGTGAACTGTATGCCGTTGCAGTTACCCGCAGCTTCCTCTTTCCAAAAGGGCGTATCAGCCCCGCTCTTCTGTTTCTCTTCCTTTTTATCTTAACCAATTTATGTTTTTTGGAAACACCAGGAAGAGGAAGGAGTATCTTTTGCCCTATACGAATAGGAGCACCTTTTCTAAGACCGTTGAATTCAATAATCTTTCTGGTGCTAAGATTGAAGTCTTTGGCAATGGAACTGAGACTGTCACCTTTTTCAACGATTACCATGGCATTGGCTATAGCTTTGACCCGTTTTTTCTCCAGAGGGATAAGCAGTTTCTTCCCTGCCCTCAGTGTTACCCCCTCTTTCATTTCGTTCAATGTCTTCAAATCATCTGTTTTGACACTGAATTTGGCCGCGATCATACTCAGGCTGTCACCTTTTTGTACGGTATAGAAGCCAAACTTCCTGCGCTTGGCCTCTTTTTTCTTCAATGCTTCAAGTCTCTTGTTCTCTGCTTCTTCCAAAGCTTTACGTTTCTCTTCCTCGGCGAGTCTCAGTGCTTCCTGCCTCTTCTCTTCCTTCTCTTTCTCCTCTTTGGCCTTTTTCATTTTGTCGAAGAGTTCCTGACGTTTACGCTTGATCATTTCCATACGCCGATATATCTCTTCCTGTTTGGCCTCGTGCGTGGCAGATGGTTTTTCACTGCCTCTAAAACGCATGGAATCTTCCACCTTGACATGCTTCTCAATAATATCTTCTATGGAGGCTTTTGGTGCGGATGGTTTCTTTTTGGGAACGGGCAGTGTCTTTACAATGATTAGCTTTTTTCTGTTGTTCTGATATGTAACCTCTTTTGCCCTGATCAATTTACTACTGTAGGGATTGCATATCTGTACGCCATCTGTCACGACCCTGCATTCTACAGTTTTGGCAGAAACTATTTCAGAAGCACATAGAAAAAAAACAAAAAGCGCCAGATACGTTCTAAACATAACAATATACCGAACTACAGGAAGTTCAGCATCTCTCCTTTTATGGAATCCTTATCAACGACAACCGTATGTATGACCGGTTTGCTAAAGAGGTTGTTGATCATAGGAGGAACCGTAACATTTGCCTGTTGCGTTACCCACTTTAACGCTTCTATGTCATTTGGAACCGGATGTCCGAGTGCTTTTGCCACAGTGGAGCTGAATTTTGTCCATTCCGCAGTAGAGTAGATAACCGTATTGAGCTTTTTTTCCCGCAGTGTTTCACAGGCTTTCATACAGGTAGCCGTATGAGGATCCATAATATACCCTTTTCTGGCATATTTTGCAATCACAGCTTCCCCCTCTTCATCATCCGAGAATGTTGCGGCAAAATCTTCCTGTAACAGAGCCAGTTCTTCACTGCTTAACTGGAATTTACCTTCATTCGCCAGAGCATCCATCAATGCTTTGGTCCTTTGAGGCCCGAACTTGTCGTACATGACACGTTCAATATTGGAACTTTTCAAAATATCCATTGCCGGCGATTCCGTCAAAATAAGCGTCCTGTCTGTCAGGTCATAGGTACCGGTATTGATCCAGTCTGTCAGAATATTGTTGATATTCGACGCAATCAAGATCTTCTCTACCGGCAATCCTGCCTTTTTGGCATAATACGCCCCCAAAGCATTCCCGAAGTTACCGCTTGGCACTACAAGGTAGACCTTCTCTCCCATCACGATCTTTTCTTTCCTGACCAGTTCCAGATAGGCATGGATATGATAGATGATCTGGAAAATAATACGCCCGAAATTGACTGAATTTGCCGCAGTAAGTTTGATGCCTCTCTCTTTGAGCTCTTTTTTGAATTCTTCTGAAGCGAGAAGTGTTTTAAGCGTATGCTGAGTATCGTCAAAATTTCCTTTGACACCGATCACTTTAAGATTCTCCGCATCTTCCGTTACCATTTGAAGCCTCTGTACATCCGAGGTACCTCCGTCCGGGTAAAGACAGGCAACTTTGACATTATCCTGGTTTTTAAATGTTTCAAGCGTAGCCGGGCCGGTATCACCGCTTGTTGCCGCCATAATCAGATAATTTTCTCCTCTTTTCTGGGCAAGGTGGCTCAAAATATATCCAAAAGGCTGAAGCGCCATATCTTTAAAAGCCCTGGTCTGCCCATGGTAGAGTTCGGAGACAAAACAATCTTCTTCTATCTGTACGAGGGGAACGGGATCGGAAGGGTCATCGAACGCATCATATCTTTCAAGTGCCTTTTGCAATACTTCTGTTTCAATATCTATATTGAAGTTCTCTAAAAAATCCAATGCCAATGTTTTATAATGGCTGGAGAGATGCCCTTTTAAAAAATCTTCATCCAGTGGAGGAATCGATTCAGGTACATACAGTCCTCCGTAACTTGCACTTGGGTTCAGTATCGCTTCTGAAAATGTAACCTTCCCCGGTTTTTTGCCATCATTACCACGCGTCTCGACAAATTGCATTGATTATCCTAATATAAAATGTATTTCCTGGAATTATAGCTAAAAAGTAAACTATTTAAAAGTTTTTCTGCCGCTCTGCACTGCCTATAGCGATCCCATACCTTCCAGGCTTCATCCTTCTGTAAAAATACCAAAGCAGCTATAGACGGCAAAATCCTACACTGTTTCCTGAGAGAAAGAGAGAAAAGCGGTACGCTCTACAGGTTTGGCAAAATAGTACCCCTGGCCTGTATGGCAGCCGTTTTTACGCAGGAATTCCTCCTGCAGTTCATTTTCTATCCCTTCGGCTATAACCTGGTATCCCAAACTTTTGGAAAGTGCAATAATCGCTTTGGAAACTTCCACATCATGGGTATTGTATGGCAGGTCCGTTACAAATGACCTGTCAATCTTGATCGTATCGAGCGGCAAACTTTTCATATAGCTCAAAGAGGAGTATCCCGTACCGAAATCATCGATAGAGATCTGACATCCGAGTTCACGCAAATCTTCAAGTATTGTCAGATTGGTCGTGGAGTATTCCATAATGAAACGCTCCGTGATCTCTATCTCGATATTATGTGCGGATATCCCTACTCTTTCAATAATTTTTTTGAAATTTTCAAAAAAGTTACTCTCTCTAAACTGTACAGAAGAGATATTGACGGAAATACTCTCCAGGACAAGGCCTTCGCTGCTCCAGTACTGGTAAGCTTTACATGCTTCTTCAAAGACAAAGTATCCGATATCGATGATCATCCCCGTCTCTTCCGCTATGGAAATGAAACGATCAGGAGCGACTTGCCCCAGTCTCGGGTTGTACCATCTGACTAAAGCTTCTGCACCTATGACCTTTCTACTCTGCAGGTCGTATTGGGGCTGGTAATAAACATACATCTCTTCCCTGGACAATGCATCTTTCAGCTCAAGTTCAAGATCCAGGCGTATCTGCATATCGACCGAGAGTTGTTGTGTATAGAAGGCATACCGGTTTTTCCCCTCCTCTTTTGCATGGTACATCGCCGAATCGGCATGCTTGATAATTTCATTTTTTTCCAAACCGTCATCCGGGTAGATAGCGATTCCGATACTCGCAGAAGTATTTAAATGGTAATTCTGAACTTTAATGGGCTCCCTGATAACAGCAAGCACATTCTCTGTAATGGCAGCAACCTCTTCTTTGGTTTTGAGCGTATCGAGAATAATAACAAACTCATCTCCGCCGATACGCGCAAAAAGGTCATCTTTATTTAAAATACTTTTGATCCTTTTTGCAAGAGAGATCAACATATCGTCACCGACAAAATGCCCCAGAGTATCATTGATCACTTTAAAACGGTCAAGGTCGATAAAAAGTACGGCAATCATCTTCTGCTTCAGTTTGGCATTCTCAAAAATATGTACGATCTCTCTTTCAAAATGTGCACGGTTGGGCAACTGTGTCAAACTGTCATGATAGGCAAGGAACTCTGCCCTGTCTTCCATTTCGATAATCTCTTCAAGATTTGTATAGATCGCAATAAAGTTCACTATTGCACCTATTTCATCCCGTACCACAGTGATCGTAAGCCACATAGGCAGTATCTTTCCGGCTTTTGTTTTATTTTTTATTTTACCCGTCCACCGGTCTTTGTTCCTCAAAGAGTACCACATCCTCTTATAGAAATTTCTATCCTGTTCCGAGGAGGAGAGACTTCCAGGTTCTTTCCCCGCAAGTTCCTCCTCCTCATACCCAAACATTTTTACAAAAGCAGGGTTTACAGAGAGTATCTTCTTCTCGCTGTCGGTGATCATAATACCATCACCGATCGTATCGTAAACCGCAGCTGACTGCTGTAGTCTCTGTTGTTGCTCTTTATAGTCGGTAATATCGAGTTTAATCGCAAGATACTGTACCAGCTCACCATCGAGAAATACCGGGACAATGGATGACCGCTCGTAGAAAAGATCTCCATTTTTACGCCGGTTGATCAACTCACCCTGCCACTTCTCCCCCCGGTCAAGCGTCTCGTTCATATTTCTGTAGAAATCATCATTTAACAGATCAGATTTCAAAATACGCGGGTTTTCACCCAGCACTTCCTCTTTTTTATAGCCTGAATGTATTTCAAACGCTTCGTTCACATACTGGATTTCACGTTTTTTATTGGTAATGACGATGGCATTATCACTGTTTTCTATGGCATATCTAAATGCCTGCAGCTCTCTTGTCGCTCTTCGGACACGGCGGTAATTGAATACAAGAATCACCAGGATCAAAAATGCGAACATGAAGAAGGTAAAGGCAATAACCTTTTGCTGGTAACGGTTCTTTTTATAATATTTCCTAAGCTGTACAACAACATGGTCAATCGCATTGAAAAGTTTTATCTCCTGATTCTCATCGAGGATTTTTTTCATCCTATCAATATCGGCAAGAAACAGTTTGCTATGTTGATAGAAATAGGTAAATACATGTCGGTCGTCACGATAGTGTTTCAGTCTCTCCATATCAAGTTCAAGCCGCTCTTGATCATAAGGCAGATCCATCAGTATTTTGCTGATAGTAAAGAAAATATGGTCTAACAATTCCTGTTTGTGCACATCTTTAATATGTTGTTCTTCAATGGTTTTGCGCAGGTCATACAGGTAGTGTATGGAGTTGATCACCCGGGAGTTGAGTGTTTTAAAGTGTTCGAGAAGAAACAGTTTCTGCTTGTAGGTTGTTTCGATTGTGATGATATCATCATAAATATGCTGTCCAAATTTTTCTTTAAGATCACTCTTTTTAAGAAATGCTATATCGGTTTCAAAGATTTTTGTTACACGGCTTGTCTCATCATAGTCCATATAACGGTATACTTTAAAGAAAAAATTGCTTATCTTGTAATCCAGTCTGGCCATTCTCTCCAGTCTTATACGGTAGGCATCATAACTTCTGATATCCCTGTCTATTTTCAAAAGGTAGATAAAAAGAAAAGAGAGTATCAAAGCAAAGGCGACAAGCAGCAACAAGAACTTGTCCGTTTTTTTCTTCCACATTTTTCTTTTTTGGCCCATAACTATTCCGGTTGTACGATCTGGGGTATTTCACCTGTCAGGGATTTTAAAAAAGCGACGATCGCGTCTATCTCTTCAGGTGTCATATAGCGTCCAAGCTGATATTCGGTCATAAACTCGACTGCTTCCTTCAAACTTTTAACCCTTCCGTCATGCATATAGGGAGCAGTCAGCGCAATATTCCGCAAAGAAGGGACTTTAAATACATATTTATCCTCTTCCATTTTGGTAACATTGTAACGCCCAAGATTTGTACTCTCTACATCTTTGTAAATGCCAAACTTGTTGTAAAGGTTCCCACCTATGTTGATACCGTGATGGCAAATAATACACCCCTTGGATTCAAAGAGCCTGAAGCCTTCTTTCTCTATCGGACCGATCGCATCCTTCTCACCTTTCAAATAGCGGTCAAAAGGGGCATTTGGCGTAATGAGCGCTTTTTCAAACTCTGCAATGGCATCGGCAATATTCTCTTTGGTAACCCCATTTTCATAAATACGTCCAAACATATCGGCATAGACTTTGTTATGCTTCAGTGACTCTGTCGCACCTTCCAGCGTATATCCCATCTCTACAGGATTTTCTATAGGGCCAAACACCTGCTCTTTTAAATCTTTTGCCCGTCCATCCCAGAACTGCCTGAAATTGAATACGGCATTATAGACCGTAGGGGCATTGACATTTCCTTTCTTTCCATGTATCCCGAATGAAAACTGCAATCCGTCATCTCCTCCGTTTTGCAGGTCATGGCAGGTAGCACAGGAGACAGTACCGTCCTTTGACAAAATTGGATCAAAAAAAAGTTTTTTACCGAGTTGGGCTTTCTGTTCATCCACCTTCATTTTAAGAGGAATAGGCCTTATCACCGATCCGTATAGGGGCAGTGAAAAAAGTGCTGTAGCCGTCACAAAACAGACAGCTTTTAAAGTTCTATACACGTACCTACACCTGAACTGGTCAAAATTTCAAGAAGCAGCGAGTGCTCTACGCGTCCGTCAATAATATGCGCTTTTTTTACACCACCTCGTAGCGCTTCTATACACGCATCCACTTTGGGGACCATCCCTCCCTGAATCGTGCCGTCCTTTTTCAGCGCTTCGGTCTTCTCTATGCTCAAATTGGTAATAAGTTCCATATTTTTGTCAAGTACACCCGGTGTGTCTGTCAGAAAAAGTACTTTTCTCGCTTCAAGCGCCACAGCAATCCTGCTGGCTGCAAGATCGGCATTGATATTGAATCCGGGATGTCCCATGGTACTGCTCCCTGCAATAGGGGCAATAACCGGTACTGCACCATCTTTAATAATATTATCCACAATCTCGGGATCTACATGTTCAATCATTCCGGTATAACCAAAATTTTCAAAATCTTTGGGAATACCTTTTAAAAAACCGCCATCTTTTCCGGAAATCCCGATAGCCTTGGTACCATGATTGTCAAGCAGGGAGACAATCTCTTTGTTGATCTCTCCGGAAAGTACCATCTCTGCGATACGCATAACCTCTTTGGTTGTCACCCTCTGGCCATCTACAAATTTGGTATCGACTCCAAGGTCAGCCAAAAGGTTTGTAATGCTTTTCCCCCCGCCATGCACAATGATCGGTTTCATTCCTACAAGGTGCAGGAGGACGATATCCTGCGCAAACTGCTCTTTCAGTTCCGCACTTGTCTGTGCTGCCCCGCCATATTTGACAACAATCTTTTCGTTGGCGAATTTTTTAATGAAAGGAAGTGCATCCAGTAGTGTTTTGACCACTTCAATATTATTTTTCACAACCGTATCCTTCTATATAATCTTCGATTTTCATAAAAATTTCATTCTTGATCTCTAATTTTAGCTTCATTTCAGAGATAGGCAACTTAAAATGCTTCATCTTCACCCTGTCTTTTGAAGTACAAAGCAGTGTCTTGGCTTGATACTTCTCTATAAGCTCCTGAAGTTCCTCTTCTTCAAAATAGGCATGGTCTTCCAGATAAACCTTTTCCACTACGCCTTCAGGCAGATATGGTTCCAACCTTGCCGGATTGGAAATAGCTGTTACCAGCACCATACGGTCACTCAGATTTTCAAAGCTGACCACCCGTTTGAAATCTTCATCTTCCCTGGCAATAATATCCGCATCTTTACCGCTGAAAAAGAATTCCCGAAACGGGCCGGCAGGAAACGGAAAATAGTTTCGGATCGTTTTGGGCTCAAGCAAAATATCGAATTTGTCAATATAGACACGGTTGAAACCATCATCCAGTATAACCAGCTTTGCACCATTTTCTATGGCTATGGCTATGGCTTTCTGGCGATCTTCACTCACAATGACCGAAGCATGGGGCAAAGAGAGCGCCATCAGCATCGCTTCATCACCACTCTCTTCCACATCAACCAGAATTTGCCCTCGACTGCTCACTTCTACAAGCCCCCTGCTCTTTCGGCCATATCCTCTTGAGATCACAGTAACATCATGAAACTTGGATGCAATCGCTATGACAAAAGGTGTTTTCCCAGCCCCACCCACAATCAGATTTCCCACACTGAGTACAGGAACCGGAAATACTTTTGGAGTAGCCCGCCTTCTGCGCAGCCACATTGCACTCCCATACAGCAGAGAAAACGGAAACAGCAGAACGATCAGCAGATAGTGGTACCATCTCGGTGAAAAGAACATCTCTTCAAAAAACGAAACTATTCGCACGTTCGGGCACCCAGTTTCTTTATTTCATTGCAGGTAAATCCCGCCTCTTTTCTGCCTTCGACATTAATATGGGGACGATGTTTGGAGAGCAGCTCATAGCGCCTGAGTATCTCAAAATAGATATCCTCATCCAAATCTTCCTGCCGGCAAAGATATTTGAACCATTTATCCCCCTTGTAAACATGGCCTATCTCTTCTTCATAAATCACTTCCAATGCTTCTATCAATTGTTTCACTAAAGGGTTTTTACGTTTGTTATCCAGTTTTTTGGCAATTTGAGGATTGACATCAAGCCCGCTGGCTTCATAATAACGGGGGATAATCGCCATCCTCTCCAATACCGAGTGTGCCGTATGTTCCGCAGCATCAAACAATCCGCAATGTACCGAAAAATCACCATATTTATACCCCAACGTTTCCAGGAGGGTTTCAAGCATTTTATAATGACGTATCTCATCCTCTGCCACTACCAGCCAGTCCCGCTTGTATGCCATAGGCATATGGGGGAAACGGTAGACGGCATCAAGTGCCAGGTCGATAGCCGAGTACTCTATGTGTGCAATAGCATGCACCAGTGTAGCCAGCCCCTCTTTGGAATCAAAATCCTTCCTCGCAGGCAGTTCCCTCGGGTTGACAATGTGACACTTGGAAGCATAGGAGGGTTTTTCAAATATTTTAGGTTCAAATCCATCCTCTTCCCTAACCTCATTTTGGTTACAATACGCCAAACACTGAAGCGTCAATTGTTCTTTAAGCACAATATTATCACTGATAATCGCTTCTTCAAGTACTTTATAAAAATCCATAAGGAATTATAGCATGCAAATCAAAATTCAACCTATGGGTGTCTATCAGACAAACTGTTATATCGTTACAATTGATGGTAAAGACCTTATCATTGACCCTGGAGTCGACGCTACGCAGTGGGTAATAAACAATACCACCAACCCCGTAGCCATCCTCAATACTCACGGACATTTCGACCATGTCTGGAGCAATGCGGCACTTAAAGAGGCACTCCATATTCCCATCTACTGTCCCAAAGAGGATGTATTTATGCTCACAGACGACCCTCTCGGCCAGGGTACCCCCAAAAGCGTTCCCGACTATGAAGTGACAGGAGATGAACTTCTCGATATTGCAGGAATCAAAATAGAGTACCGCCACTTTCCGGGACATACCCCCGGCTGCTCCATCATTGAGATAGGTGATGTATGGTTCTCCGGAGATTTTCTTTTCCAACAGAGTATCGGACGTTGGGACTTTCCCTCTTCAAGCGGAGAAGAGATGATAAAAAGTCTGGAAAAAGCGATGAAGATCAAAGAGGACTACACTATCTACCCCGGGCATGGTATGAGTACCACACTCAAAGCCGAACAGAGAGTCATCCCCTTCTGGATCGAACAGGTGAA
>Ga0256828_1000776_pt1 | contig 20679 bp, 22 predicted proteins | sample CV88metaG_FD_185993 | JGI IMG/M metagenome (GOLD analysis project Ga0256828, IMG submission 185993) | Hydrothermal vent microbial communities from East Pacific Rise, Pacific Ocean - CV88 | ecosystem: Environmental > Aquatic > Marine > Hydrothermal vents | place: Pacific Ocean: East Pacific Rise...
AGCAACTCCAAGTGGATGGGGTGTAGTTGCCAATTTTGCCACTGCTTAGCACAACTCGGTGGCATGGAACTTTTGGAGCATATGGATTTTTGCCAACTGCTGTTGCTACTGCTCTTACTGCCCTACTCTCAATTGCATTTGCTAAAAGTTTGCATGTTGTTATTTTACCCTTTGGAATCTCTTTTAACCCAAGTTATGCATTAGACTTTTATGAAGTAGTGCTAATGCTTTGTGATAGGAATTTTATTAAATTTTGCAGTTACACCTTATTGGTGATACAAAAAATTTAGTGAAATTTCCTATGCAAATGATTAGTGCTAATTTGTGAATTTCTAATGCATAATTTGGGTTTAGCTTTTGCTAAACTTGCTCTTGTAGTTTAGTAGGCATTAAGTGCTTCTTCTATTTTTTTGAGTAATTTTTTTGAACTTTTGCCATTTATAATAAGCTTTTTTAACTCTTTAAACTCTCTTTTTAATGGAGGCTCTTTGAAGTAGTGTAAAATATTGTTAAAATATAGCAAGTTGTAGTATAGTTCAATTTTATTAAATTTATGCAACTCTTTTTTTAAGCTCTTGCTTTGCTTTTTTAAAACTTTTTGTTTTATGTAGCTAAAAGGCTTTTTAATTTTACTTTTAAATTCAATAGAGTCAAAAGAGTTTTTTAAATTTAATAAAAACTCATCTTTATAACTATTTACTATTTTATCTCTTGCAAGTTTCTCTTTTTTTGCAATTTCTAAAAGTTTTTTTAGCTCTTTTGTTTGCTTGGCTTTTGCTAAGTTTGCCTTATTTTTTAATCTTGTGTTAAACTCTCTTTGTAAAGTAATAGCCTCTTCAAAAATAAGTAAAATAGAATTGATATTAAATAATATCCTATCAAAACTACTATTTTTCATAAAGCTCTTATGCCCTAATAGAAGAGATTTAAGCCTAATAAGAGCTTTATTAGCTCTTTTTAACTCTTTATACTCAATATTCTTTAAAAACTGCTCTATATTTATAGCAAAAGAGTTAAGCAACCTCTCAACACTATTTTTAAAAGCATAGTTAGCACCCTCATAATCTGAAATATACAAATCAAACTTTGGCTTTTCTAACTCTTTAAAATTTAACTCCCTCAATGATAAAAAAGAGTCCTCTCTTAAAGGTATTTTCATTGAATGAGAGAGTGCTCCATTGCTATAGATTGCTTCATTTGTAATATCTTTAATAATTGCACTCTCAATAAGCTTAGTTGGCTTAAAGTTATTGGCTTGGTAAATATCTTTAAACTCTACCTCTACAATAGACAACCCCTCTAATTTACCTTTAAAAATATCTAACTCATATAAATTGCCATCTAGCTTAAATTTGTATCTTTTTTTCTTTATAACTCCAGCACTATTTTTAGCTTTAGCCTCTTTATACTCTTTTTTAGATACCTCAACTTCAAGCTCTTCTCTAACTAAACCACTACCTCTTTTAATATTTTTGATATATCTATTTTCATCTTTTCGGTAGCGCAATGTCTCTTCTTTTGTAGCTTTTAGATAAAACTGCTCTATATTGGTAATGATGTAGCTAATTTGCTCTTTTTTTAAAGTAGTAATAATTTTAGAGCCATTACATAAGTAGCGTTTCTCTATCTCTAAATGCGACACCTAATACCTTTTTTAGTCTTATTATAATATAATCTTAAAAACAAAAAGGTAAATTATGAAAATTGTTTTACTATTTTTTATATTTTTATCAATATTTATATCTGGGTGCCAAAAAGCAAAGCCGCAACCTAAGCTTTGCACAGTAACAATACCAGAGCCATCAAAAGAGGAATTAAATAAATTTAACGGAGAAAACTTTGGCAAAAAATAAAATAAAATATTTTAAAACACCAATAATTGCAGGTAAATATAAGGGTAAACAGATAGAAATACCAGCAATATCAACAACAAGAAGCTCTAAATCTATTTTAAGAGAATCACTTTTTAACTCAATTGCTTATGATGTGGTAAATTGTAACTTTGTAGAGCTTTTTGCAGGAAGTGGCTCTATTGGCTTAGAAGCACTTAGCCGTGGAGCTAAAAAGAGTTACTTTATGGAACAAAATAGAGTTGCACATAGACTCTTAACAGATAATATAAACAATATCGATAAAGAAAACTCAATTGTGCTATTTGGAGATGCTTTTGAGCTTTTTGATGGGCTTTATAGCAATTTAAAAGAGCAAGATAATTGCACATTTTTCTATTTAGACCCACCATTTAGCATAAGAGAGGGTATGGAAGATATTTATGATAAATGCATCAATTTAATTGCAAAAATAAAAGACCCTTTTGCAAAAATGGTAATAATAGAGCATATGAGCGAAATAGAGTTACCAAAAGAGATAGGCTCACTAGAGCTTAAAAAGTATAAAAAGTTTGGTAAAAGTGCATTAAGTTACTATGTATTAAAAGAGAGCAATGAGTAGAGTAAAATTACCAAAAATATCAATTGGCATATTAATAGTTATTGTTTTAGTTACAATATTTGGTTCTTTGCTTTACCAAGTATCGCCTTATGAATTTAATAAAGATGCCATACTTCAAGCCCCAAGTCTTGTGCATCCAATGGGAACTGACCGTTTAGGACGCGATGTTATGGCTCGTGTAATAAAAGGTGGAGAGGCTTCTTTAATAATTGGAGTTGGTTCAGCTTTAATTGCCTCTTTTATTGGATTGTTTTTTGGAGTAATTGCTGGTTACTTTAAAGGTTGGTGGGATAAAAGTTTTGTTTTAATTGTTGATCTGTTTTTAACATTTCCAACATTTTTCTTGCTTTTAACTTTGGTTAGCTATATTGAGGCTTCATCAATTATTTTAATTATTGTAATTGCAATTACAGGCTGGATGGGAACTGCAAGGCTAATTAGAAGTCAAAGCTACCAAATATCTTCACAACCATTTATAAAAGTGTTAAAAATTGCAAAGGTGCCAACTGTAAAAATTGTTTTAAAATACTTTATGCCCCTGCTTGGACCAATATTTTTTGTAAGCTTCTCTTTTGGCGTAAGTGGAGCAATTTTAGCAGAGAGCGGACTTAGCTACCTAGGCTTAGGTATAACCCCACCAAATATGAGCTGGGGTTCAATATTAAGCAGTGGAAAAAGCGTAATGGAAATAGCTTGGTGGGTAAGCTTTTTCCCAGGACTTATGATATTTTTAGTAACCTTTAGCCTAATTCAAATTTCTGATTATCTGCAAGAGATTTTTAACCAAAAGAGTATAAATTAGCTTTTGGTATAATTTTTTTGTATTTATAATAACCAAGAACTACCATATTTGCATTTTTAGACCTTAAAACTTTATCTCTACCCTACTCTAATCTTACACACTAAAAAAATATGCTAAACTTCGCGCAAAATTTCTATTTTAGGGCAATTTATGTTTAATATTAAAAACTATAAAAGTGATAATATCAAAAATGATATACTCTCTGGACTCGTTGTGGCAGTGGCTTTGGTGCCAGAGGCTATTGCATTTTCGTTTATTGTTGGTATTAATCCAATTGTGGGACTTTATTCTGCTTTTATAATTGGTTTGATTACCTCTATTCTTGGTGGTAAACCAGGAATGATTAGTGGGGCTACTGGGTCAGTAGCAGTTGTTTTAGTTGGCTTAGCACTAGAGGCTACACACTACTTACAAACCCAAGGGCTTAGTGGTAATGATTTGGCAATTGGAGTTATTAGCTATATTGCACTATCTGCAATTCTTGCTGGTATAATACAAATTCTTTTTGGGGTATTAAAGCTTGGTAAATTTATTAGGTTAGTTCCACTACCTGCAATATATGGCTTTGTAAATGGTTTAGCAATTGTTATTGCAATGGCGCAGTTAAAGTTTTTTAAAGGTGAAGGGTGGCAAATGTATACAGTTGTTATTGCATCTATGGCTATTATGTATCTGCTTCCAAAGCTTACAAAGGCTGTTCCAGCTGGACTAGTAGCAATTGTATCTTTAACAATTGTGGCTTATTATTTGCATTTAGATACAAAAACAATTGCCAATTTAGCACCTACTTTAGCAGATTTTAAGGGGCAGTTACCACATTTTCATATACCAGATACCCTATTTAGCTGGGAGTCTATAAAGATGGTCTTGCCATACTCTATAATTGCTGCGCTTGTTGGGCTTATTGAGTCGCTTCTTACACTTGCAGTTTTAGATGAGCTAAGTGGCACAAGAGGTAGTGGGAACAAAGAGTGTATAGCACTTGGTGTTGCAAATACTACTACAGGGTTTTTTGGTGGAATGCCAGGGTGTGCGATGATTGGGCAATCTGTAATTAACTTTACATCAGGTGGACTAGGTAGGCTATCTTCATTTACTGCTGCTGTTGGATTGATGGTTTTAGTAGCTTTTTTAACTGATATTTTAGGTTTAATTCCTGTGGCAGTGCTTGTTGGGATTATGTTTATGGTAAGTATTGGAACTTTTGAGTGGAGTAGCTTTAGCCACTTAAAAAAGATGCCAAAAGAGGATGCTTTTGTAATGGTTGCTGTTACAATTATTACAGTATTTTTTGATTTAGCTGTGGCTGTAATTGCAGGTATTATAATTTCAGCTCTTGTGTTTGCTTGGAAACATGCAAAAATTTATGCAAACACAAAAGAGCTTGGTAAGAGCGCAAAACTGTATGAGTTAAATGGTCCTCTATTTTTTGCCTCTGTGCAATCATTTTATGATGTTTTTGATATTAAAAATGACCCAAAAAATATAATAATTGATTTTAAAAATACAAGAGTTATGGACTCTTCAGGTGTAGAAGCAATAGAAAAAATTACTCAAAAATATGCTAAAGTGAATAAAAAAGTAACCCTGCGCCACTTAAGCAACGATTGCAAAGCAACACTAAAAAGAGCAAAAGCAAATATCACCCAAGAAGAGGATGACCCAAATTATAAAGTTGCTAGGGATTATTGATATTAATTGAGAATGGATAATATAGTTATTTGCCTATTTTATTCTTTAACCATATTAAGGAAGTGAGGTTTTAACCTCACCTTAATTTTAAGATTTTATATTATTAATTTAATATATTTTGTTGCTTTGAATAAATTCAGGTTTAGATATTTTTATATCAAAGCTTCTCTTAAAACCTCTTCGACTCTATCAATAGCTATAACTTCAATTGCATCAAGCACTTCATTTGGTATATCTTCTAAATCTCTTTCATAATTTTTTCTAGGAATTAGAGCTTTTGTAACTCCAGATTTATATGCAGCAATTAATTTCTCTTTAAGTCCTCCAATAGGCAAAACTTTTCCTGTTAGGGTTAGCTCTCCAGTCATTGCTATTTTATTATCTACTTTTTGTCCTGTGTAAATTGAAGCAATAGCAGTTGCCATAGTTACACCAGCACTTGGACCATCTTTTGGTGTAGCACCCTCTGGAACATGAATATGCAAATCGTATCTATTATAAATTTCACTAATATCTGGTGTAATATTTTTCTTTTTCTCTTCATTATTTTTAGGTATTGTATTTACATCTATTGATAGTTGCCTATTATCAATTAAAATTTTAATTACACTTTGAGCAATTTTTGCAGACTCTTTCATAACATCTCCAAGGCTTCCTGTAAGTTCAATGTTTCCTTTTCCTTTTATTTTAATTGCTTCAATTGTTAAAACATCTCCACCCACACTTGTCCAAGCTAATCCATTTACTACTCCAACCTCAGGGACAGTAGCAATTGGAGAGTATTCAAACACCTTTTTACCTGCATAATCTTTTAAATTTTTATAAGTAACTTTAACTTGTTCAGTTTCTGGATTTTCTAAAATCTCTTTAGCCGCTTTTCTTGCAATCATTGCTACTTTTCGTCTTAAATTTCTAACTCCAGGTTCTCTTGTATATTCATCTACTAAAATCTTTAGAGCTTTTTTCCCAATTGTTAATTCATGAGGTTTAAGAGCATGTTTTTTAAGCTCTTGAGGTATTAAATATCTCTTTGCAATCTCTATTTTTTCATTTGGAGTGTAGCTACTTACAAATATTATCTCCATTCTATCTCTAAGTGGAGCTGGAACATTTGCTATTTCATTTGCAGTAGCAATAAATATTACTTTGCTTAAATCTATTGCAAAGTTTAAGTAATAATCTCTATAGTGAGCATTTTGTTCTGGGTCTAGTATTTCTAAAAGTGCTGCTGTTGGGTCGCCTCTGTTTGAGCGTCCTACTTTGTCAATTTCATCCAAAACCATCACAGGATCCATAGATTTTGCCTCTATTAAGCCTTGCACAACACGCCCTGGCATAGCACCTACATATGTTCTTCTGTGTCCTCTTAGCTCATTTACATCTTCCATACCACCAAGAGCTAATCTTACAAGAGATCTATCAAGAGCATTTGCAATAGAGTTTGCTAAAGATGTTTTCCCAACACCTGGAGGTCCTGCAAAACACAAAATTACTCCATCATTTGCATCTTCTATTCTACCTCTTAACTCTGCTAACTCTTTTACAGAGAAAAACTCTACAATTCTCTCTTTTGGCTTCTCTAGTGAGTAGTGGTCTTTATCTAGCTCATTTGCAACTTTTTTTATGCTAAGATTATTTTTATTTGTTTTGCCAAAAGGAATATCAAAAACTAATTCTAAATAGTTTTGAAGCAGTGAAGCATCAGCACTATCTGGATGAACTTTTGAATATCTATCTATTTGCTTATCAATCTCTTTATATGCATCTTCACTAATAGATTTTTTTATTTTTGCTAAAGACTCTTTGTAGTGTTGTATCTCTTCATCTCTTTGAGCATCAGCACCTAGCTCTCTTTGTATCTCTTTTAGTTGCTCTTTTAGAAAATACTCTTTGTTTGTTTTCTCAATATTTGTATGAACTCTATTGCTAATATCTTTTTGAATTTTGAGTGCTTCAATTTGTGATACTACAATATCAATAATTCCTAAAATTCTATCTTCGATATTATTTTTTACATATAAATTATAAGCTTTCTCTTTGTCTAGTTGAATCATAGATGATACTAAATCTGCAACTCTATGTGGCTCAGCCGATTCTTCAATAGTTTTTATCAAATCAGAAGGTATTGCACTACTTAGTTGTGAAAGTTGTCTAATTTTCTCTCTTAGTAAACCAATTAGTGCATCTATTCTTACAGATTGATAAGAGTCATTTTTTACAATGTCAATAGTTGCAATTAAGTTTCCATTTTCTGTTTTTATTTCATCTCCAACTATTTTTGCTTTTGCTAAGCCTTGAAAAAGAATTTTTACTCTGCCATCATTTAATTCAACTCTGCGCATTATAGAACCAACTACACCAACTTTATAGATACTCTCAAAATCTCTTTTCTCTTCAGCATTTGGCTTAGTAGTTGTTACAAATAGTAATGAGTTATTCTCCATTGCTTGTTCAACAGCTTTTATATCAGCCTTTTGATTGATAAATATTGGACTTATCATAAATGGATAGAAAAATAGTTCATCATCTACCAAAATTGGTAGTTTCGTTGGGAATTTTTCATAATCTTTTAATTGCATACTTTTACCTTATTTAGTTTTCATAATTAGTGCTATTTTTATTTGTATTATCTCTTAATGTTTCTAAATTTACACCTAATTTGTTGATTTTTTCGATATAAAATTGTTCAGCATCTGGTTTTTTAGCATATTTGTATGTTTGACTGGTATTATAATAGCTTTTTGCTAAAAGTCTTTTAACCTTATTTACTAAATCTTGAGCTTTTTGCATTAAATTATAATCAGTAATTAAGTTTTGATTCTCTTCTATAGCTTTTAAAGCTCTCTCTAAATAGTTTTGGTCATTTTGGTTATTTAGAGCTGCTAGATATTGGTTTTTAACCAAAAGAAATTTTAAATTTTCATCATATGGTTTATATGAGAGAGCCTCTTGAATATAAAAATTAGCTAAAATAAACTCTTTTTTATCCATATGTGCTTTTGCTAATTTCAAAGCAGTATTTGCTAACTCTTCACTATTTTCATCAGCACTTTTCATATTTATATATAAATCATCTGCTTTATCCAAATCTTTTAAAATTGTTGAATTTAGCTCTTTTGTGTTATTGTTTTCTGGTTTTACTGAACTATTATTTGAGCAACTTGCTGCAATAAACAAAGTTAATAATATAAAACTACTAATTTTTAGATTTTTCATTATTTTTGCCCTTTTTTGACTCATTTTCTATTAAATCTAACCTCTCTCCATCTTTATTAAATTTTCTCTCAAAATTACCTCTAACAATTAAAAAAGTCATAAATGCAAATAGTATAGCAACAACAATATATAAGTAGTCAAAAAAGCCCATATTAATCCTTAAATGGTATTAAGATTTTATTAAAATCTATTTTGTCATAGTTTTGTCTTAGGGCTTCATAAGTTACTATACCTGTGCTTGTAGCTAAATTTAAGCTTCTTCCCTTTTGCCCCATTGGAATAGTAATACACTTATCTAAATTCTCTTTTAGTAACCATTCAGGAATACCCTTTGTTTCAGAGCCAAAAACTATATAATCTCCAATTTCAAACTTTGCATTCCAATATAGATTATTGGTTTTTGTTGTAGCAAAGTGCATTTTATCTATTGGATTATTTTTTAAAAATTCATCTAAATTTTCCCAAATTTTTAAATTAAGCTCACTCCAATAATCAAGCCCAGCTCTTTTAACTGCACCCTCACTTATATCAAAACCCAAAGGTTTTACTAAGTGAAGTGTAGCATCTAAATTTACGCACATTCTGCCAATACTACCTGTATTTGGTGGAATTTGAGGTTCTACTAAAACAATATTAAACATTAAAATACCACCGTTTTATTTTGGTTTACAAAGACTCTATCTTCAAGCACCAACTTAAGTGCGCGAGATAAAACAACCTTTTCTACATCACGCCCAGCGCGTTGCATATCTCTCCAGTTAAATCTATGATTTACCGAGATTACATCTTGAGCAATTATTGGACCTTCATCTAAATCGTTTGTTACAAAATGTGCAGTTGCACCAATAATTTTTACACCTCTCTCGAAAGCTTGTTTATATGGATTTGCACCAATAAATGCTGGTAAAAATGAGTGGTGAATATTTATAATTTTGCCCTCATATGCACTTACAAACTTTGGAGTTAAAATACGCATATATTTTGCCAAAACTATATAATCAAAGTTATATTTGGCTAACTCTTTTAATACTAAATCTTCATGCTCTTCTCTGCTTATGCCATCAGCACTAATTTCTATAAAAGGGATATTAAATCTCTCAACCAAAGATTTTAGGTTGCTTCTATTTGCAATTACAGCTAAGATATTTGCATCTAATTCATTATCTAAATATCTAATTAATATATCTCCAAGAGCGTGAGATTCTTTTGTTGCCATTAGAATAATATTTTTCTTTTTTGGTGGAACAACTCTTATTTTTGCACTATTTTCTGTAATAGTGTTTAATTTATCTTGCAACTCTTTTACACTAAAGTTACCAGTTACAACACTTCTCATAAAAAAGTGTCCACTCTCTTTATCAACAAACTCTTGGTTGCTTACAATATTTAAACTCATATCATAAAAGATTTTTGAGATTTTATATACTAATCCCTTTTTATCTATGCAATCTATTAAAACTCTTGCTCTTTGTTCCATTAATTACGCTTTAGAGATATAATTTGCAATAATACTACCCATTTCACTACATGATACTATCTCTTTAGCATCATAGGCTCCTATATCGCCTGTTCTGTAACCATCTGCTAACACTTTTTTAATTGCATTATCAATTGCATCAGCAGCTTCTACTTCGTTAAGTGCATATTTTAGCATCATAGCAGCACTTGAAATTGTTGCAATTGGATTTGCAATTCCTTGCCCTGCAATATCTGGTGCGCTACCGTGAATTGGCTCAAATAGTCCTACTTTGCTGCCAACACTAGCACTTGGCAATAAGCCAATAGAACCACTTAACATACTAGCAGCATCACTTAAAATATCTCCAAAAATATTGCCTGTTACTATTACATCAAACTGTTTTGGTTCTCTAATTAATTGCATTGCAGCATTATCTACATACATATGTGTTAATTCAACTTCTGGATAATCTTTTGCTACCTCTTCTACAACTTCGCGCCATAGTTGGCTAACCTCTAGCACATTTGCTTTATCTACAGAGCATACTCTTTTATCTCTTTTGATTGCAATATCAAATGCAACTTTTGCAATTCTTTTAATCTCTTCTCTTGTATAAACCATTGTGTTGTATGCTCTATCTTTGCTATACTCTCTTGGTTCTCCAAAATATATTCCACCTGTAAGTTCACGAACAACCATTATATCTACACCCTTAACAACCTCTTGTTTAAGAGTAGATGCATTAATTAATTCATCATAAACTAATGCTGGGCGTAAATTTGCAAATGTCCCCATCTCTTTTCTTAATCCTAGTAAGCCAGTTTCTGGGCGTAAGTGGCGCTCTAAATTATCCCATTTTGGTCCACCAATTGCTCCAAATAATACAGCATCTACTTTTTTAACACCAGCTATAGTTTCAGGTGGCAAAGGCACACCAGTTTCATCAATAGCAGCTCCACCTAGTAGCATTTCGCTATACTCTAAATCAAAACCAAACTTTGAAGATACTGCATCTAAAACATTAATGGCTTCATCAACAATTTCAGCCCCTATGCCATCACCTTTTATAATACCTATTTTATACACTTTATTCATATAATATAACTCCTAATTATTTTGCTATCTCTTTTTTTGCATAATCTATTAAACCACCAACATTTACCAACTCTTGCATAAACTCTGGAATTGGTGTAAATTTATAGCTTTTGCCTGTGGTTTCATTTATAACTTCTCCACTATCCATATCTATTTTTATGGTATCGCCTTCATTAATTTCATCTATCTCTTTTAACTCAAATATAGGTAAACCCATATTAAAGGCATTTCTATAAAAAATTCTTGCAAATGTTGGAGCAATTACAGCAGCAACTCCTGCCTCTTTAAGTGCAATTGGAGCATGTTCTCTACTGCTTCCACAACCAAAATTCTCATCTGCTACTATAATATCGCCAGGTTGCATCTTCTTAGTAAACTCTGGGTCGGCATCTTCCATAATATGTTTTGCCAACTCTTTTGGGTCGCTTGTATTTAAGTATCTTGCTGCAATGATAATATCAGTATCAATGTTTTTACCAAATTTCCAAACTTTGCCTCTCACAAAATATCCTTAGTTATAAAATTTTACGCGATTATACCCAAATTTTATAATTTATCAAAATTTAAACTTTTTTAAAAAAATATTAGTAATTTTAGTTGTTCTTCTAAAAATTTCGGTATAATATATGCCTCAACAAAAACATACAAAAATATCTAGGAGCAACCCCCAAATGCCTACTAAAAAATCGACTAAAAAGAAAAAAGATCCAATTGATATTATTACTAAAGAGTTTAGCAAACTTAAAAAGAACTCTATGGCAACATTTGAAAATGTAGTTAAACCTTTTGAAAAAGCTCCAACAGCAGCTCAAGCTAAAAAGATTAAATCTTTAGCTAAAAAGAGTGGTATTAATATTGTTTCTGCTTCTGAGTATGCTAAGCATATGAATAGTAAACAAGATAAAAAGTTAGAAGCTCAAAGACAAGCAGCTTATGAAGCAGAAGTAGAAGATGAATTTGACATAACAAAAGATAAAGAGCTTTTAGAGTGGAGTAGAAGTGATTCACCTGTTAGAATGTATCTAAGAGAGATGGGAAAAATTCCACTACTTACAAAAGAAGAAGAGGTAGAGTTAAGCCAAACTATTGAAGAGGGTGAAGATATTATAATTGATGCAATATGCTCTGTGCCATATTTGATTGATTATATATTAAACTATAAAGAGCCTTTGTTAAATAGAGAAAGAAGAGTAAAAGAGCTTTTTAAAAGTTTTGATGATACTGATGAATCTGAAGATGAAGCAGAAGAAGATAGTGAAGATATAGAAAATAGTGAAGATGGTGAGAAAAAAGCACCAAAGCTAGATAAAAGAAGCCAACAAGTAATTGAGAAGTTCAAAGCTCTTGAAAAGGCTAAAAAAGAGTGGATGAAAGAGAAAGAGAAATTTGATGAGCTTTTAGAAAAAGAAGATGCTAGTGAAGATGCCATCTTTCACCAACACTTAAAAATGGCACACAAGAAGCATCTTTTAAAAGAGGCACTATTAAATCTTGGACCTACTAGTAAATTAATTAACGAGCTTGTAAAAGCTATTGAAACTGCACTAAAGAGTGATGACTCTTTTGATAGAGAGTTAAAAAAATTAGAGTATAAATTACAACTATTTAATGAACAACTTAGAGCAGAGCATCAAAAAATACTTGATAATATTATTCATATGAATAAAGAAGATATTATAAATGCAGTGCCAGAGGCTACAATGGTAAGCACATATGTTCAAATAAAAAAGCTTTTTGAAACAAAAGAGGCAAGTAAAAATAGCTTTAACCTAGACCCTGAAAAATTGCAAGAGATTTTGCAACAAATTAGAATAGGTAAAAACAAAAGCGAGAGAGCAAAAACAAGAATGGCAAAATCTAACTTGCGTTTGGTTGTTTCTATTGCTAAGCGTTATACAAACCGTGGTTTACCATTTTTGGATTTAATTCAAGAGGGTAATATTGGTTTAATGAAAGCAGTTGATAAGTTTGAATATCAAAAAGGATATAAATTCTCTACATATGCAACTTGGTGGATTCGCCAAGCAATTAGCCGTGCAATTGCTGATCAGGCTAGAACTATTAGAATACCAATTCATATGATAGAAACAATTAACCGTATTAATAAAATTATTAGAAAACATCTTCAAGAGAGTGGAAAAGAGCCAGATTTAGATACTATTGCTAAAGAGGTTGGCTTAAGTGTTGATAAAGTTAAAAATGTAATCAAAATTACAAAAGAGCCAATAAGCCTAGAGGCACCAGTGGGTGATGAAGATGATGGACGCTTTGGCGATTTTATAGAAGATACAAATGCGGTTAGTCCTACAGATGCCGTTATGAATGATGACTTAAATCGCCAAATTGATGAGGTGTTAGAGCAACTTAACGAGAGAGAACAAGCAGTTGTTAGAATGAGATTTGGATTGCTTGGAGATAAGAGTGATAGAACACTAGAAGAGATAGGTAAAGAGCTTAGTGTAACAAGAGAGAGAGTTCGTCAAATTGAGAGTAGCGCAATTAAAAAGCTAAAACACCCTAAAGTTGGTAGAAAACTTAAGAATTATATAGAAGATTAATTATGAAAAAACAAAGAGAAGTTTTTTATGCTTTAATTATTGGGACGGAGATATTAAATGGGCGTAGAGAAGATAAGCACTTTAAATTTTTGCGTGATATTTTAAAAGAGAATAATTTAAAGTTTGGAGGTTCGTTTATTATAGATGATACTCCAGAGATAATTGCCTCTACAATTGGCTATATTTCAACTTTGCCTAATTCTGTGTTATTTAGTTTTGGAGGTATTGGTTCTACTCCAGATGATTATACAAGGTTGGCTGCCTCAAAAGCTCTAAGAGATGGAAAATTATATGCAAACCAAGAGTTTGAAAAGTTAATTATAGAACGTCTTGGTGATAGGGCATATCCACATCCAATAAATATGGCAAAATTACCTCAAGGTGCAAAGCTCTTGCCAAATGTTGTAAATAAAATGCCAGGTTTCTCACTTGATGATAGATTTTTCTTTATGCCTGGCTTTCCAGAGATGAGCCATCCAATGGTAGAGTATGTAATTAATAGATACTTTAAAGATAAAGGACAAAAAGAGTATAGATATACTCTAACAGCACACTGCAGAGAGAATGAATTTATTGAGCTTATGAGCCAAGCACCAGAGGGTGTTGAGGTTTCATCTTTGCCAAAAATTTATAGCGATGGCTCAAGAGCTACAATTTCTGTTGCATCTTTGGATAAGCAAAAAGCAAAAGATGAGTTTGAAAAATATATCAAATATTTAGATAGTAAAAAAATTCAATATGGTATTGGAGAAGAGTAATTTTTGTTGATGTAAATGGCTCTAAATTAAAAGTTCAAGTTACTAAAAAAAGACGCTTGAAACATTTATATTTTAAGGTAAATAAAGAGGCAATAGAAGTTAGATGCAATATTATTTTAACTCAAAAAGATATATTAGATATTTTAAATAAAAATATCAAAATTATAGAAAAAAGATATAAAATTGCTATTTTAACTCCTGTTTTAGAAGATTTTGGACAAATATTATACAAAGGCACTCCCCTACCCTTAGAGATTGAGATTAATCCTAATTTAAAAAAAGAGAGTTTTAATTTAAAAGATAATTCAATAGAGTTAAAATTAAAATCTAATTTAACCAAGCAAAAGAAAGAGTTAATTAGAGATTTAATATATAAAACTTTTGCCCCAAAAGAGTTTAGTTCAAGAGTCTATTATTGGCAAAAGATAACAAATTTAGAAGCAAGTAAATTTAGTTTTAGAAAAGCAAAAAGCAGATGGGGAAGTTGCTCATATAAAAATAGTATATCTTTAAATAGTCGTCTTTTAATGTTGCCACAAAGGCTCAGTGATTATGTAATAGTTCATGAATTAGCCCATATTGTGCATAAAAATCACTCAAAAGATTTTTGGGCTTTGGTAGAAAAATTTTATCCTGAGTATAAAGAGGCAAGAAAAGAGCTTAAAAAGTATGGCGCATTATTAACTTAAAATCCAAATTATGTTAAAATTGCAAAAAAATAATGGAGATGATAATGGATATTAGTAAAATTGGTGCTGGTAAATGCCCAGATGAAGTAAAAGCAATTATAGAAGTGCCTTATGGCTCAAATATTAAGTATGAATTAGATAAAGAGAGTGGTGCTATTGAAGTTGATAGAGTTATGTTTTCTGCAATGTTTTATCCTGCAAATTATGGATTTGTTGCAAATACATTAAGTGATGATGGTGATCCTGCTGATATTTTGGTTTTGGGTGAGTATCCGTTAGTTCCAGGTTGTTTTATTAAGTGTCGCTTAATTGGTGTGCTTTTGATGGAAGATGAGAGTGGAATAGATGAAAAATTGTTAGCAGTTCCTCACCATAAAATTGACCCAACATTTAATGAAGTTCAAGATATTAGTGATTTACCAGAGCATACTTTAAATAAAATTAAAAATTTCTTTGAAACTTATAAAATGCTTGAGCCAAATAAGTGGGTTAAAGTAACAGGTTTCAAAGGTAAAAAAGAGGCAGCTGAAATTTTAGAAACAGCTATTAAAAACTATAAAGCATAATTTATGAAAGCTCTTTTTATTGCTATAACTGCATTAATTGCAATTACTGGTTGCACACAAATTGTAACTGCCCCAATTTCGGTTGCAGGTAGTGTGGCAGGAGCTACAATTAAAGTAGCAGGTGCAGCTGGTGGTGCTGTAGTAAATACCGTAACAGGTGGTAGCAACAATTAGTTGCTATTTCTAAAAACTCTTCAAATCTATCTTTTTATTAAAAAATATTAGTGTATAATCAAAATAAAAAATAGGATTATATATGCTAAGATATATAGTATTGCCTAGTAATGAATTTAATTTTGATGATTTACAAATTGCACTATTAAACTATATAGTTGCAAAAGAGAAAAATAGTAATTTTTTAACTATTGTAGATGATATTTCAAAAGAGTATATTGAGGGTAAAGAGCAAGAGATTATTGATATATTAAAAAAATTTGCTATAGATACAGAGCAAAAAGTTTATAGAAAAGATAATCTATCAATATATCAGAGATTTGCAACAAAATTAGTTGAAGATAAAAAAGCATTTATTTGTTTTTGTGATGAAGTTCAAAGTAAATGTAGCAGTTGCAAAAAATTACCAAAAGAGCAAATTAAAAATAAATTAGATAGTAAAGAGCCTTATACCATAAGGTTAAATCATGAAAATAGAGAGCAAATAATATTGCAAAAAAATCAGATACCAACTTTTGATTTTGCATCTGCAATAGATAATATGATATACAATATCAACACAATAGTAGCAAAAGATAGTGAAGATAGTAGCATTAAAGAGCAAATATCTATTTTAAAACTCTTTGATTACTCTAGTGAAATTAACTCATTTTATATAAAAACATCAAAAACTCCAACAGTAGTAGAGTTGTTAAAGAGTGGTTTTTTACCAGATGCTATTATTAATTATGCTATAAATTTAATCTACCCTACTTCTAAAGAAGTTTTTTATTTGCCAGATGCAATTAAATGGCTTGATATTTCAAAATTAGATAGCAGAGCAAAAAGTTTTAATATAGAAGAGTTAAAAGAGTTAAATAGAAAACATCTACTAAAAATGGATAGTAAAAAATTATCTTCAACAGTAGGTTTTGCAGATAGTGATATTGGAGAGTTATTAAAACTTTTTTTAAAAAACTTATTTACTATTAATGAATTAGAGAGTAAATTTAAACAAATTTTTAAGCCAAAAAATTGCAAAAATGATATAGACTCTTTTAAGCAAATATCAGATATTATTAAAAAAGCGCCTATGATAGATAATTTTTTGCAATTTAAAGAGTATTTAGTTAAAAAGAGCAACTTTAGTGATACTAAAGTAGAAGATATTATAGTTGAGTTATTTGGTGTTAAAGATATTAAAGAAGCTAAAGAGGTTTATCCCTTTATAAAATCATATATTTTGGAGGTAGCAAGATGTCAATAATTGTTAATAGTATAATAGATTTAATTTTACTTTTTATAAACATATATGTTTGGGTAATTATAATAGCAGCACTTTTAAGTTTTGTAAATCCAGATCCACGAAATCAAATTGTTCAAATTATAAGAAATTTAACTGAGCCAGTTTTTTATTATGTTAGAAGAAAATTGCCATTTGTGGTTGTGTCTGGAATAGATTTATCACCAATTTTAATTATTTTTGTATTAAATATAATTAGCCAATTTTTATATAAATTACATATGTAATTTTTAAATAAAGTAAAAAATCAATAAAGAATTTAAGGAATATTTTGAATATATTAAAAAATATTATATGCACTATTGCTATTGTTACTACTAGCTCTTATGCTCTAAGTTTAGAAGAGTTAAAAAGTATGCCAAAGTCAATTGAGAGAGATTTTTATATATGGAAATATCTGAAAGACCCCAATACTACAAGTTATAGTGCAAATGAGGCATCTAAATTAATATTTCATATTAACTCAAAGCTAGATAAAGCTTATTATAGAAAAACTTTTTCTCATTTAAGAAAAAGAGTATATAAGCCAAAGCCAGAAACTTTAGCTAAATATGCAAAGTTAATATCAAAAATGCAAAAAAGTGGAAACTTTTATGAAGCATGGCTTAAGCTAGATACTAAAAATAAATTAATGGTATTTATACATGGAGGCACTCAAAATAGAGCCTTATTAAATAAGGATATAGGCTCAAAACTATTTTTAGAGTTATCAAATTATAAAGAGATTAATAGATTTTTATTTAGAGTAGGAAAAGAGAGATTAACTAAGTTAAAAAATGTTGCGCTAAATACTGCTCCTTTAAGTGATACAAAAATTAATTATAATAATCTTTTAAAATTAGGTTTTGATAATTTAAAAAGAGATAAAGAGCAGTTGGCTTCAAGATTTTTTTATAGAGCAATATATAAAGCAAAGAGTAGATTTTATGCTGATAAAGCAATATTTTGGTATTATATGGCTACAAGAGATTTAAAATATCTTAATAAATTGGCAAATAGTCATGATTTTAATATATATAAATTAATAGCTTTAGATTTTTTAAATAGACCATATCCTATTCCTGCAACTGCACCTTTAAGTAATGCAGAAGCTAAAACAATAGATATTACTAATCCAATAGATTGGGCAATATTAAAAAAGAAGATATTTTCTAAAAAATATAATTTATACACTTTGGCTTCAAAATATAACTCTTTTGATACTATGGCATATTACTATTATATATTAAATAAGGCAAGTAGAGATACAAAGCAATATTTTCCACTACCTTATAGAGATATACTTTCAAAATATACAATAGATAGACAAGCATTAATTTATGCTATAGCTAGACAAGAGAGTCAATTTATTCCTGCTTCAGTATCTAGTTCATTTGCAGTAGGAATGATGCAATTTATGCCATTTTTGGTAAAGCATATTGCAAAAGTAAGAGGTGAAAATGTAAGTTTAGAAGATATGTTTAAACCAGTAGTTTCTATAAGATTTGCAAATACACATTTGAATTATCTAAATAAATATCTATATCATCCCTTATTTGTGGCGTATGCATATAATGCTGGAATAGGATATACAAGAAGATTGATTAGAAAAAATATATTCAAAAGTGGAAAATATGAACCATATTTAAGTTTAGAGATGGTAGATAATGAACAGGCAAATCATTATGGAAAAAAAGTTTTAGCAAATTATGTAATATATAAAAAATTATTAGGAAATCCTATTAAAATAACAACTCTTTTAAATCAATTAGATAAACCACATTTAACAGATAAGTTTAGATAAGAGTCTAAACTTACCTAAATTATACTATGCTCCAAATCCTAAAATTATAAATTGAACATACCAAATTGCAATTGAAACTATATAACCAACCAAAATTGTCCAAGCATACTTCATATGTGCATTAAATGTGTAAATACCGTGTAGTTTTCCCATTACTCCAACTCCTGCTGCACTACCAAAGCTAATTAAGCTACCACCAATTCCAGCAGTCATAGTTACTAGCATCCATTGCGCTCTTAGTGCCTCTCCCATATTTGGGTCGGCTTTAAGCACAGCACTCATTACAGGCACATTATCAATAATTGCCGATACAAAACCAATACCTATATTTACAATAGTAGGGTTTAATTTATTATAAAGCTCTGTTAAATATCCCAAGTATCCTAAAAAGTGTAATCCACCAACTGCAGCTAAAATACCAAAGAAAAATAGTAAAGTATCATTTTCAATATGTGCTATCCATGAAAAAGCATTTAATTTTGTATTGCTTGGACTTTGATTGATTTTATATACATAGAGTTTAAGTATAGCTAAACCAAATATCATACCCCACATTGCTGGAAGATGAAGAAGTTGATGAGATAAAACTGCCAAAGTAATTGTAAGAGCAAATAGCCCAATAATTACTTTTCCACCCTCTAAAATCTCTATTTTCTTTTCATCTGCATGAAATGGTGGTTGCCCTTTTGGAACAAATTTGCTTAGTAAAAAAGCAGTTATAAACCATCCAATAAATGATGCTGGGAATAGATATAAAAACTCTGTAAATGCCCCCTTGCCATCAATCCAAACCATAAGCGTTGTAATATCACCAAATGGACTCCAAGCCCCTCCAGCATTTGCGGCAACTACAATATTTATAGCTCCTGGCACCAAGAATGATTTGTTATCTTTATCTATTGTTAAAAGAACTGTAGATAAAATAAGAGCAGTGGTTAAGTTATCTGCTACAGGAGAGATAAAAAATGCCAATACACCAGTTACCCAAAAGAGCTTTTTATATGTATATCCTTTTGAAACAAGACTGTATCTAAGAGCTGAGAATACCTTTCTATCTATCATAGCTTCTATATATGTCATTGCTACAAGCAAGAAGAAGTAGATTTCTGATATTTCAACTATAAGTCTATCAACTTCACTCTCTAAAGGATGAGGGTTTAATCCATTAATTGAATAATATACTCCAATTAACATAAATATAAGTGTTCCTGCAAAGAGTGCAGGTTTTGCTTTGTTTATTTGGTATTTATCTTCTGTTGCTATAAAATAGTATCCAATAACAAAAATTGCTAAAGATACAAAACCAACCCAAGTTGTGGTTAAATTTAATTCGTGCATTAAAAACTCCATTTTTTAAGAGTTATATTACCATAATGGCTATTAAGAAGATGCTGAATATTTTTTTATATCACTGCTTATTTAGATTTTTGTTTCAAAAAGAGTTTTATTAAGTCGCTTCCTATTACTTTATAGGATATTTGTGGATAGTTTTCAAAGTTATCATCAATTTTAATACCACCAATTAATGCAACTTTATGTTTTGACAATTTGGCAATATCTAAAAGTTCAGTGCCTCCAATTGTGCTGACATTTTTTGTGTTAGTATCTCTAAATGCTCCAAGTCCAATATAATCTATATCAAATCTATTTGCATCAGAGATTTCCCCAAGATTATGAGTTGATAAACCAAAAATTTTAGTTCCAATTTTCTCTCTTATTTTAGTAATAGCATCTTTATAATCAATGCTAATAGAAATTAAATCTTCTTGTCCTAAGTGTAAGCCATCAGCCAAATTTATAAAATCTATATAGTCATTAATTATTAATTGCCCACCAAATTGAGCTTTGATTAACTCTAAATCTCTTTTTATCTCATCTTTTGAGCCAATTTTATTGCGATATTGTGCAATTTCTATCTTTAATTGGTTTAAAAACTCTATATAATCTATTAAATTAATACTATTTTTATTAAGTAACTCTTTGTCTATTAGTGCGTAAATTTTAGCGATTATTTATCCTTTAAAAAGAGTTTTAAGAAGTTTGATATACTCTCTTTCATCTCGTTTCTATCTACAACTTTATCAATAAGTCCATGCTCTAACAAAAACTCTGCTCTTTGGAATCCCTCTGGCAGGTCTGCTCCAATTGTTTGTT
>Ga0256828_1000777_pt1 | contig 20675 bp, 14 predicted proteins | sample CV88metaG_FD_185993 | JGI IMG/M metagenome (GOLD analysis project Ga0256828, IMG submission 185993) | Hydrothermal vent microbial communities from East Pacific Rise, Pacific Ocean - CV88 | ecosystem: Environmental > Aquatic > Marine > Hydrothermal vents | place: Pacific Ocean: East Pacific Rise...
TTTTTGGTGGAGATAGTTTTGAAAATATTACAACTGTTATGCAAAGAGTGAAAGCTTTAAATGAGGAAGCTTACATCTACATCGATCCACCTTTTAGTATTAGAGAGGGGATGGAAGATATTTATGACAAAACAATAAACCTTATTAAAAATCTTCCACCACAAAATGTAAAGTTAATTATTATTGAGCATATGACAGGTTTAGAACTTCCACAAACAATTGGAGTGTTTGAACTTCAAAAGTCTAAAAAATTTGGGAAAACGACACTTTCATATTTGAAGTTTAGTGAATAATCTTACTTCTAATTAGGTAGATGGTTTATTTTGATTAAAAATATTGATTATTTCAATAGTATTTTTTTCAAAATTAACCTCGTAGTTAATGGTGTATTTTTTATATATTAAATCTCTTATATTTTTATCATCAAAATAGATAGACTCTCTATATTTATATGGAAAGTTTGGAATCTCTTTTATAAGTTGATCAAGCTCTTTTTGAAATTTTTTACTTGCACTTATTTTATCCTTGGCGATATATTGTAAAATTATAAAAAAATTTATTTGAAATTTTCTTGAGCGGATAATTTTCATATTTATTTTTCAAGTTCTAAAAAAAAATCTTCTATCTCTTGCTCATATTGTTTTTCTGATAACATTTCCATTTTACCACTTTTAATATCAGCTCTTATTTGATGAAGCTCTTTTTTTCTTTCATAAAAATAAGGATCCATATCAAGATTTTTATCTTTTGTAATTGTGATATTTGAATGGCTCTCTTTTACAAAGTCTATAAACTTTTGCATATAACTATCTTCTATTTGTACTGATAAAGTTTGCATTTACACTCCAAATATTTTTAATATTGAGATTTAAGTATAGCAAAACATAAGTGCTATTGCAAAATAATCTTAGCAACAACCTCAGAACTTCCATGTTTTAAGTACTCTCTTAAAATTTTGGAGTTCTCTAAAAAGTTTTCTCTATTGTAGTGTTGAAACTCTTTTAAAAGGTTTGTAGCAGTTACATCCTCTTGTAAAAATTCGGGATGGAGTGGTTCTTTGTTCATATGTTTAAACATAATATTTGCAAGACCAATATACTCAATTTTTACAAGATTTTTTGCTATAAAAAAATCAAAAGGTTTTGCTATGTAGGTTAAAATAAATGGTATTCCTATAAGTGAAGCTTCAAGTGTTGCTGTTCCACTACAAATAAAAGCAAAATCAGCTTCAAGCATCGCTTGGTGAGCATTTGTTTTGAGTGTAAACTCTTTTGTATCTCCATAAAGCTCTGTTTTTTCCTCTTGCGTAAAAAATGGGGGAATAACCAAAAGTGCTTCTACATGAGGGAGTTTTTTTCTTATTTCATGGTAGATTGGCATCAGTTTTTTTATCTCCCCTTTGCGACTTCCTGGCATAAAAAGAACCTGTTTTACCTCTTTGTTGAGTGTTTGTTTAAAGGTTGAAATTTGGTCAAGTAAAGGGTGTCCAACATAAGAGATATTTGCCTCTTTTGGGTAATAGCTAGGCTCAAATGGTAAAATAGAACAAAGGGTATCAACCACTTGTTGTAAAACAACTATACGTTTTTTCTTCCATGCCCATGCTTGGGGTAAAATGTAGTAGATTATCTCTTTGTTTGGGTACTTTTTTTTGATTTTTTTAGCAAGGGGAAGATTAAAACCAGAAGAGTCTATAAGTAAAATTTTGTCTGCTTCTTGTGCGAGTTGTACCATTTGGTTGTTAAGTTTGAAAAAAAATGGGAGTTTTTTTAAAGCATCTACAAACCCCATAATAGAGAGGCTTCTTAAATCTATAATGCTCTCTCCTAAAGAGTTGTCAAAAATTCCTATAAATTCTACATCATCCCCTAAATGCTTCGCAACAGATTTAAGATGAATATTTGCAGAATGTTCTAATGCAGATACTAATAGTTTCATAAACTCCCCTTTGGTATAATTTCGCAATTATAGCAAAGGTGGTCTAAAATGGTTATATCAAATGGTGTTATTTGTGATGTTAATGGAGAGAAAAAGGCAGATATTCGCATAGAAAATGGTGTAGTAGTAGAGATAGGAAACAATTTAGAAGATGATACCATCATAGATGCTAAAGGGGGATATATTTTACCCTCACTTGTAGATACAAATATATCGTTAAAAGACAATACATTAAATGCAAAAAATATTAAAAAAATTTCAAAAACAGCAAAAGAGGGTGGAGTTGGTTTAGTTGTACTAAAACCAGATACAACACCAGCGATAGATAATGAAGTTGTTTTAGAATATGCACAAAATTCTCTTGCACAACTAGAGGGTGCACAAATAGAGTTGATGTTAAATGCAACAGATAGTGAAGGAAAATTAAGCAATATTGCTATTTTACTTAAAGAGGGTGCAATAACACCATATATGAGTACAGTTGCTAAAAATGATGTTGCGCTAAAAATTGCAGAGTATGTTTTAATGTATGGTGTAACACTTTTTTGTAAAGCAGAAGATAACTCTTTGAAAAACTCTGGTGTGATGTTGGAGTCTTCTATGAGCTCAAAACTTGGACTTGCTGGTATTCCTGAGCTAAGTGAAGTGTTACATGTTTCACGTATGATAGAGATTGCAAGACACTACAAAATTAAAATTCTTTTTAAAGCTATTGCTTCGCCTCGCTCTATTGAGCTTATTGCTCAAGCAAAAAAAGAGGGTGTAGATGTGAGCTGTGAAGTTTCTATTAACCACTTACTTATTTCAAATGAAGCGTGCGATGGTTTTAACACTACTGCAAAACTTAATCCACCACTTGCTACAAAAGAGGATGTTTTAAAACTGCAACAAGCACTTAAAGATGGGAAAATAGATATTTTAACAACGCTGCACCAGCCATCTTCTCCTGTAAATAAAGAGGTTGCTTTTTTTGACGCAAACTATGGAAGTGAAGCACTTTCTTTAGCGTTGCCACTTTATTATACAAAACTTGTAAAAACTGGACTACTTTGTATGAAGGAACTTTTAAAACTTACAGTAGCAAACCCTGCAGCAGCAATTGGAAAAGAGATGGGTAGCATAGAGGTTGGAAAAGCAGTTGATTTAGTACTTTTTAACCCAGAAAAATCGTTTGTAGTAGAAAATTCACAATCTCTTTTTGATAAAGAGGAGCTTTTTGGAGAGATAACACCTCTATGAATATAGTTTTTTCTCTTTATAATATTTTTGATATTGCACTTTTTATTATCATTGTAATGTTTATTTATATTGGATACAAAAGTAGAAACTATTTAAAGTTTTTTGAGTATTTTAAAATTTTTACTATCGTAACACTTAGTAGTTATTTGGCTCATCCTATGGGAGTTATGTTACAAAAGTTTTATATTTTAAAAAGTGATACTTATATGACGCTTATTTTAATAGCGTTTGGGTTGAATGTAGCTCTTTTTTATTTTGGATGGAAAAGTTTAGTACACCTCTTTGATAGATTTATATCAAGTACAAAAGTGCGAGTTTTTTTTGCTTGGGTTGTAAGTGCTTTAGAGGTCATTGCAGCAGTAACATTTACACTCTATTTTATTATGCAAATTTATATTGTAAGAATCTATTTGTATAAACCGTTACATAAAACATATTCGTATCCAAAAATTGAAAGATTTTACAAACATTTTCTCAATGGAGAGTTTGTCAATATGATTCTTCATGCAGATACAGGAACAAACTCTAAAGAGGTGTTGTTTAAAAGTTTGAAGAGTAGTATCTAAAATGGTATAATTATGTCATTTTAGTAAGTAAAGGATACTTTTGCACTATTCTCAGAAACTTTTTTTTAAATATAACTTATTTTTAACAATTTTTTTTTATGCTTTATTTTTAATTTTTAACACAGATTATACTTTTTTAACTCTTGGTTTAACTCTTTTTGGAACAATTTCTACTGCTGCTACTCTTTATCTTATTTACTATTTAGTATTAATGCCTTTTTCTCTCAGTAGAAAATTATTTTACTATATTGGAGGTAGTCTTTTTTTTATAACGAATTTAGCATTAGTAGTAGATTTTTTTATTTTTCGTTTATATAAATATCATATTAATGCAATGGTGCTAAATATACTTTTTTCACCAGATGCATTTAACTCTATTGAAATTGGAATTATCCCTGTTTTAGTTTTTATATTTTTTGTTTTATCTCTTTTTGGATTTGAAATTTGGCTTTATAAAAAAGTTTTTATGTTAGAAAAAGCTACTATCCAAAAAAGTAATTTTGCAAAAATTATTCTCTTTATTATAGTTGTAGAAAAATTAAGTTATGGTTTTGCTTCATTTCAAGCACAAAAAGATATTTTGGTAAAATTTCGTGTTATTCCACTGTATCAACCTTTGACATTTAATTCTTTTATTTATAAACATTTTGGATACAAACCAAAAATAGCAGTGCAAAATACTATTATTGCAAGTGCAACACTCAATTATCCTAAAGAGAAGTTGGAATTTAATAGGACAAAACATTTTAATGTTTTTATTATAGCAAGTGATGCTGTACAGTATGCTGCTTTAAACAAAGAGGATGCTCCAAATTTAGTGCAATTTAAGAAAGAAAATATCAATTTTTCTCATCATTATAGTGGTGGTAATGGAACACGTTTTGGTATTTTTTCTCTTATGCAAGGAATAAATGCAACCTATTGGTTTAGTTTTTTAGAGGCTGATAAAGGGAGTGTTTTATTTGATAGTTTAAATCAACTTGATTATGAAACACATATCGTTTTTTCTACAAGTACAATGTGGCCAGAGTTTAGAAAGACATGTTTTTCTAATGTAAAATCATCTATTGATGATGATTATAAAGGTAAGCCTTGGCAAAAAGATCAACAAAGTTCTCAACGTTTATTGGATATTATTGACAATTATGATGGAAAGAGACCTATCTTTTCATTTTTATTTATGGATGCTCCTCATGGATATTCTTTTCCTCCTCAATTTAATAAATTTCAAGCAAAAGAAAATATCGATTATGTAACAATTGCTCCAGGAAGTCCAAATTTAAAGGAGGCTTATAAAGCATATAAAAATGCAATTTTTTATAATGATTTTTTATTTAAAAAAATAATAGATAAGCTGAAAGAAAAGAAGTTATATGATAATTCTTTAATTATTTACACAACAGATCATGGACAAGAATTTTATGAATATGGTTTTTTTGGGCATACAACAGCTTTTGATGATGCGCAGATTCATATTCCATTTTTTGTAAAACTACCAAAGTTTATGGAGAAAAAATTAAAACCACGTGAAGGTATGACAAGTCATTTAGATTTTATTCCAACACTCTTAAGAATGCTTGGTGTTAAAAATAAAGCACAAGATTACAGTAGTGGATATTCTTTATTTAATCCAAAAAAAAGAGATTTTATTTTTACGACATCTTGGAATTACAATGCTATTGTAACACCAAAATATAGCTATATTTTTGCAAATAGACCAGATAAACTTTTTCAAACAGAAATTAGAGATACAAAAACATATAAGTTACTCAAAGATGTAAAAGTAGATAATAAGCTAGTATTAAAAGTTATGCAACAAAATAGGGAGTTTATAAAATAATGACACAACAAGAGTACCAAAAAGCAGTAGAGAAACTTAACAAATATGCGTACCATTACTATGTTTTAGATGATGCTATTGCAACAGATGAGGAGTACGATACACTCTACCATAAAGTGTTAGAGTATGAAAAACAAAACCCTCAAGATATTTTAAAAAACTCTCCTACGCAAAGGGTAGGTGATGTAGTAAGTGAAGGGTTTATAAAAGCAAAACATTTGCAACGTATGTGGTCACTTGAAGATATTTTTAATGAAGATGATTTAGAAAAATGGCTTACAAAAGTAAGAAAACTTCAAGAAAATATTACTTTTTATTGTGAGCCAAAATTTGATGGAGCATCACTTAATTTAGTGTATGAAAATGGAGAGCTTGTGCGTGCAATTACACGTGGAGATGGAAGTGAAGGGGAGTTAATTACGCAAAATGTAAAAACTATTCAAAGTGTTCCCTTAACAATCAAGCATACAGGGCTTTTAGAGATTCGTGGTGAGGTTGTAATTTATAAAGATGAGTTTGAAAAGATTAACCAAGAGCGATTAAAAAACAATGAAGCTCTCTTTGCAAATCCACGTAACGCTGCAGCTGGAAGTTTACGTCAACTTGATCCTAAAATTACTGCATCAAGAAACTTGGTCTTTTTACCTTATGGTGTTGGGGAGAACTCTTTAGAGTTTGAGTATTTGTCAGATTTGATGGAGTTTATTTATACTCTTGGTTTTAAACGTCCACCACTACGTAAAACTGCAAAAACAAAAGAGGAGATTCAAGAAGTTTATGAGCAGATGAAAGCAGAGCGTGAGAGTTACGCGATGATGCTTGATGGTATGGTTATAAAAGTAAATGAACTCCAAGCACAAAAAGTGATGGGCTATACTGTCAAAGTACCACGTTTTGCAGTGGCATATAAATTCCCAGCAGTAGAGAAAGTGACAAAAATTAAAGATATTATTTTACAAGTTGGAAGAACAGGGGCAATTACACCTGTGGCAGTCGTTGAGCCTACCGATATTGAGGGTGTTGTGGTTGAGAGAGCAACACTGCATAATTTTGATGAGATAGAGCGTAAAGATATTCGCATAAACGATAGTGTAATAATCTTGCGTAGTGGTGATGTTATTCCAAAAATTGTAAAGGTTCTAACAGATAGAAGAAGTGGTGTTGAGCAAAAATATGTTAAACCAATATCGTGTCCTGTTTGTAGTGGGGAGCTTTTAGATGATGGAGCATTGCTGAAGTGTCAAAACCTCTCTTGTGAAGCACGGGTTGTAAATTCGATAATCTATTTTGCTTCAAAACCTTGTTTAAATATTGATGGGCTTGGAACAAAAATCGTTGAGGTATTATTTAGAGAAAATCTTGTAAAAAATGTACTTGATTTATACTCTTTAACATTAGAAGATCTTCTAAAACTAGAAGGATTTAAAGAGAAAAAATCACAAAACCTTTTAGATGCAATACAAAATTCAAAAGGGAGTGATCTTTGGAGGTTTATTAACGCTTTAGGTATTGAGCATATTGGTGAAGTTGCCTCTAAAGTGATTGCACAAGAGTTTGGATTAGACTTTTTAGAAGTTACAAAAGAGCAACTTTTGGCAATAGATGGTTTTGGTCCTGAAATGGCAGAATCTTTTGTAGAGTTTATGAGAGTGAATGAAGAAACTATAAAAGAGCTTTTAGCAATTATTCAGCCAAAGGAGCCACAAAAACAAGAGGCTCAAAAAGAGAGCTTTTTTAGTGGAAAAACAGTGGTGCTTACAGGTACTATGAGTCGCCCACGCAGCGAGATAAAAGCACTCTTAGAATCGCTTGGCGCAAAAGTTGCTGGAAGCGTTTCTAAAAAGACAGATTTTCTCATTTTTGGAGAAGATGCTGGAAGTAAATATACAAAAGCGCAAAGTTTAGGTGTTGTTTGTATTACAGAAAAAGAGATGGAAGAAAAATTATAAAAAAGTTAGGATTTTGGGAATGAATTTAAAAAAAATAGCACTATTTACACTCTTTTCAACTGCACTTTTTGCAAGGTCAAACTACTGTATTCAAGTTGCTGAAGTGTACCATTTTAATGAATACAATATTCCAAGCAGAATGCAGAGTGTTATAGAAGATTTTGATAAAGCACGTATAGATAAACGTGGAAGACACTATATATTAAGAGTTGGAGATTATAGAAGTTATTCTAAAGCAAAAAAAATTTTAAGAAAGATAAAAGCAAGAAGATTTAGAGATGCATTTGTGCGTCGTTGTGATTATATTAAATCGAAAATTGCATATCCTAAAATAGAACAAGAAGAGAATTATCAAGAGAATTCTTTTACTCCTATAGCAGAAATCCCAGTTATAAAACCTCCTAAAAAACAACCTTTACCTGTTCGAGAAAAAACCATAGTGACACCAGTCGAAGAGAAGAATCCTATACAAAGAGATCCTTTTGCAGATTTTGAAGACACAACACCTAAGGGAAGTGAATATAAAGGAGCACAAAAATATAGTTATGATTTTTGGAAAGAGTGTAAAAGATGCTATGCTCCACTTGAAGATGAAAAAAATTATACACAATTAAAAGCTCATAAAAAAGTTCAAAAAGCTTCTGTTATTGAAAAAGATAATTTTTTTGAAAAACATACAAAACAAATGAATCAAGAAGTCCCTAAGCTTCAACCTAGTGATACTTTCTTTGGGGATTCTCTAAAAAGATCAAAACCAATGCATAAAAAAGTAGCTCCTATAGAGGAAGAAAATATTGTTGTTGAAGAAAAACTAATTACTCCAAAGTATTCTAAAACAGTAAAAGAAGCACAAAAATCAAATGAAGATGATTTTTTTGAAGGATTTGAAGAAATTGATAATCAAGAGGCTACACCAGTTAAAGAAAAAGAGGTAGTAGGGAAGAAAGAAGTTTTAAAACATAAAGCAAAAAAAGTTGAGCATATTCAAAATGAAGCAGTATCACAAGATGGTGAGGCTGATGATGTTTATGATATGTTTGGGATAGATGATTTATAAAAGATGATAGAAAAGATTCAAACTATTCAAGCAATAATTTTAGAAAAATATAACTATTTTACAAATTATGCAGTAAGAATATTTTATGATAATCTTGTAGTCCGTTGGATAGTAAGTATTTTTATAGCTTTGCTTGTATATTTACTTATAAGTTCACATAGCAATATATACACACAAATAGCTTTTGGATATGGCAGTATCTTTTTTATGTATATTGTTTTAAAGTTTGACAATATACCAGAGTTCTTACGCCTTTTTGTAAAGCTTTTAGCAACTGTTTTGGTACTACGCTATATGTATTGGCGTGTAACCTCTTTGGTGTATGATGGTTTTTTTGACTATATTGGTGCACTATTGCTTCTTTTTGCAGAATCTATTGCTGTTGGAATTTATCTTTTAGGTGTTTTTACCTCTTTAAATGTTTTACATAGAAAACCAATTCCCCTTGATGATTACGATGAAGCAGATTATCCTGTTGTTGATGTATTTATTCCAACTTATAATGAACCTTATGAGATGCTTGAAAAAACAGCACTTGCAGCACTTGCATTTGATTATCCAAAAGATAAATTTAATGTTTGTATTTTAGATGATGGTGGAACTGACCAAAAATGTAACGATGTAAATCCAGAGAAAGCAAAAGCTGCGCAAGAGCGTAGAGCTTATTTGAAACAGTTTTGTGAAGATACTGGGGCACTTTATATTACACGTGCTAGAAATGAGCACGCAAAAGCGGGAAATATGAACTCTGCACTCGATTATGTAAGTGGGGATTTACTTTTAATTTTAGATGCAGACCACATTCCTGCACCACAGTTTTTACAAAGAACAGTTGGATGGTTTTTAAAAGATCCTAAAATGTTTTTAGTGCAAACTCCTCATGCTTTTTACAATGCAGACCCAATTGAGCGTAACTTAAAAGTTTTTGGTACAACTATTAGTGAAAATGATATGTTTTATCGCTATATTCAACTAGGGCATGACAGCTGGGAGAGTGCATTTTTTTGTGGTTCAGCAGCACTTCTAAAAAGATCTTGTTTAGATGAACTTGGAGGAATTGCGGGGGAAACAATTACAGAAGATGCAGAAACAGCTATTAAGTTACACGATAAAGGATATAAAAGTGCTTATATAGCTGAACCAATGGTGCGTGGGGTACAAGCAGATGATTTTGCCTCTTTAGTTCTTCAGCGTATTCGTTGGACACAAGGGATGGTGCAGATTTTTATTATTAAAAACTCATTTATGTCAAAAGGGCTTAAGTGGTACCAGATGCTTAGTTACTTTAGTGCGACATTTTTTTGGTTTTTTGCAATTTCACGTGTAGTGTTTTTTATGGCACCACTTGCCTTTTTATTTTTTGGTTTAAAAATTTATAGTGCTGATGATATTGAGATGGTAGCGTATGTAATTCCCCACATTGTAATGGCAGTTATGATGTCATTTTTTCTTTATGCTCGTGTACGTAACCCTTTCTTTTCAGAGATCTATGAAACAGCTCTCTCTTTTTTCACATTACCTGCTATTATTGAAACAGCAATGAACCCAAGGGACCCACAATTTGAGGTAACACCAAAAGATATTGATATTTCTAAGACCTATGTTAGTGATTTTGCCATACCTTTTGTTATAATGTTTTCACTCGTTGCTTTTGGACTTGTTGTAGCGATTTATAAATACTTTATGTATCCTGAAGATGCAAGTGTTATTTTAATGACAAGTGTTTGGAATATACTAAACCTTTTACTTCTTTTAACTGCTATTGCAGTAACAAGTGAGAAGGGTGATATTCGTCAGTATATTAGGATTCCTCTTCATAATAAATGTAATATTATTATAGATGGTAAAAAATATGCTGGTGAAATTTTGGATATTAGTGAAGGTGGAGTGAGTGTTGGCCCTCGTAAAAAAGAGGGGAAAGAAGATATGCTCAAAAGTGCCAAAAGTATCAAAATTGAGATGATTAGTGTTGAGGGTGAACTTTTTGAAGTTGACGTAAAATTTTTAAGAGCTTTTGGATGGGGAAGCAGATTGATTTTTAACTTTCACGATATTGAGAAAAACTATCCAGTTCGTCAAAAGCTTATTCAGCTTATTTATGGAAATACAACAGCATGGAATGAATTTGAATCTCATCATCCTGTTTTAAATCCTATTCAAAGTTTAGTGTTTATTATAAAACAGAGTTGGCAAAATGCAATGTTTAGAGAAGCATATGCTTTAACAGGTAAATATTTATTAAATTATATACTTCGAAGGAAAGGGGAATAATGCGTTTTATTGTATTGTTTTTATTTTTAGTTTCTATCGTTTTTGGAGCGAAAAAAGATAATGTAAGTGCTGTAAATGTTACAGAACTACCGGATGGAACAGCAATTGTAAAAATTGCATTTAATTATGAAAGACCATGGGAAAAAGCAAAAAGAATCCGTGGTACAAGTGGAGTGGAGGGGATCAATTTTCCAGTTCCAGGTAACTGGGAAATTCTTTCGGTTAGTGGTTATTTACGTTATGAACCATCAATTACTCTTGATAAAGATACATCTTCTGGTGTACTATCTTTAAATGATTCAGTTGTAAAACAGTTTAAAGTTTTTGAAAACAGTAAAACGGGTGTTAAATTTCGAATTAACAAGAATCTTTTTAAACAATATAATTGGTTTAAAATAGAGATGTATCAACACTTGGTTAAAAATAAACTTAATTGTGAAGATAAAACAAGTCAAGATATCTGGACTGAGGTTGATTTAGCTGAAAGTTATTTAGAATTTCATGTACGTAAAAAACCAATTCCTGAAGAGATATATTCTTTAACTACACATATGATAGATACAAAACAGTACGAAATTGAGCCTATAAATTTTGTTATTTCAAATAATGTAACAGATAAAGAGTTACGTTATTATGCATTATTAAGTGGGGCTATTTCAAATGCTCTTCCTTACCGTGTTGCTCCCATCTCTGTTTCAACAGATATAGACCTAAAAAAACATAATGTTATTGTGACAACACAAGCAGATGTAAAGAATCGTTTATCTTCATTATCTAAATATTTCTTTTTTGACAATGATCCTCTTTATGCTTTAAACTTTGAAAAAGAGAAAATATTTTTATGGACAAAAGATAAAACAAAAGAGATTCCTCTTTATGGAGATGGTGTGAAAATATTTAAGAAGGGTTCTTTTTTTAGTGAAAGTATCTTTTTCCAAGGTGGTAAATTACCATTAAAAAATTTAAATTTAGAATCTGAATCAGATTTGACATTCTCTTTTTGGTTTAACAATAAAAAGAGAAAAGGAAGTTCTATCTTATTAAGCTTTAACTCTTATTCTCTTCTTTTAAACCAAAGAAGTATAGGTTTTAGTGTAACGGGTCGTGAACTTTATGGAAATAAGTTACGCTTATCCAAAGGATGGCACCATGTAGTTGCTAAAATGAGTTCTACAAATATTAAAGAGAACCAACTTTATATTGATGGTAAGCATTTAAGATTAAAAAAAATATATGGAAAAAAATCTCAAATGATGCCATCTTTTAGCGATACATTAGTTTTGGGTGGTAAAGAGAATAGTAATAAACTTCTATTTCGTGGAGCAATGGATCAGTTTTATATTTTTAACCATCCATTAACTAATGCTTTTATTTCAGAATTATATAATCGTTCAAAAAAATATAGAAGTTATTCTTATAACGAGTCTCTTTTTATTTCTGAAAAAATTACACATGATATTAATGTTATAAGAAATCCTCTTCATCAAGATAAAGCTATCTTAGTTATTGCTCCAAAAAATAAAGAAAAAATAGATACTGTTATCTTTGGTTTAAATAAAAAAGATCTCTCGTTGTACAAGAGACAGGGATTAAATATAGACTCCGTAACAATTCCAAAACCAGCTAAAGCGTATAGTTCTCCAAAATATATTCCTGTAGATACAGAGATAACATTTAAAGATTTAGGATATAAAACAAAAGTTATAAAAGGTGTATATCCACCACCAATAGATGTAAACTTTAAGGTTTATCCAGATCATTTCTTCGGATCTAAAGAGAGAATAAAATTACATCTTAATTATTCATTTCCAACAGTGCTTAATGGAGACTCTGTTGCAAATGTATTTTTAAATAAAAAATTCGCAAAACAGATAAATATTTTAAAAGCATCAGACTCTAACAGTTTTGCACTTAATATGGGTGGGTTAATAGATTTTGGAGAAGATAAAACATTATCTGCTTATTTGATTAATAAAGGGAAAAATAATTTACATTTTGAATTTTCTTTAGTACCACTTAAAAAAGGTGGCTGTGCAGCATATAACACAGAAAATCTTCTAGTGATGGTTTCTGATAGTTCTTATTTTTCATTACCAGAATCTCAAAGATGGATTGAAATGCCGTATATGAAGTATGTAAATACTGCTGCATATCCATATTCTATTTATCCCGATTTACAAGATACACAGTTAGTATTAACAGATACAAAACCAGATACAATTGCAGCTGCAATGAATTTTGTTTTTTATTTAGCACATGAGATAGAAAGTTATCCTTATTATATTGATGTTGTAAAAGATTTAAATAAAGTAGATGAGCATAAACAACTTGTACTTTTTGGTACAATTTTTGATAAACCATTACAACTTTTTAGCGAACAAGCGAATATCTCTTTTAATAATAAAGTGATGACTAAAGAGTACCCATTTATTAAAAAACTTGTTGAGCGTAAAGAGATGAGTGATGAAGAAAATCTTCAAAAATATGAATTTGTTACAAAGATGAGAGAAACAAATCAGCTAGATAATAATCTTTTGGTACAAATGTTTCAATCACCTTTTGATGACGAAAAAACTGTTTTAATGTTTGCTGCACAAACTCCAAAAAATTTAAATGTCGCACTTAATTCACTTCTTTCTTACTCTAACCGTCACTTTTTAGAGGGTGATACACTTATTTACAATCCAACAGATGAAAAAGGTATCTCTTTTGATATTGCAGATAAGTATATTTTAAGTTCAATGAATATTCTAGATAGAATGAGTTTAGAAATTAGTTTAAATCCTGTTTTTTACCTCTCTATTTTAGTTGTAATTGTACTTATTATTACATGGTTCTTAAGAAGTTTACTTCTTGATTTTAAAAAGTCTAAACATCCACATGTGGAAGAGGAGTAAAAAAAAATGAAAGCTTTGTTAGTTTTAGTGCTTTTTAGCTTTTTAGCATATGGTGATATTTCAGTGAAAGAAGTTTGGAAAGATTATAAGGCACGTTTTATAGAGCCAAGTGGACGTATTATAGATCCTCATAATAATGGTGTAACACACACAGAGGGAATAGGATATGCTTTATACTTTGCGTATATGATGGATGATGATGAGACTTTTAAAAAAGTTTACCAATGGGGTAAGCAAAATATAAAGTTAAATCATTATGAGCTTCCTGGTTGGAAGTGGGGTAAAAATAAAAATAAAAATTGTTGGTGTATGCTTGATATGACAAGTGCTACAGATGCAAACTTATGGATTGCATACTCTTTACTTTTGATGTATGATAAAGTTGGAGATGCTGAATACAAACAAAAAGCAGATGAAATTATAGATTCTATTAAGAAACATCAAATAGTTTATACTCGTAAGGGGGAAGTGTACCTTTTCCCTTATGAGAAAGAGATTATGGATGATGATGAGTGGAAGTTAAATCCGTCATATTTAATTTTTGAAATTTTTGAGTATTTGGCAGAGTACGATAATGATTCTGTATGGAAAAAACTTATTAAAAGTTCACAAACTTTTTTAAAAAGAACACGATTTTCTGCATTACAATTAAATCCTGATTGGGTAACATATAAGCCTTATGCAGATAGATTTGTTTTAGAACAAAAGTATCAAGATTTTGGTTTTGATGCTATACGTGTTCCACTGTATATTTTAAGAAGTCATCTTAGTGTAGCACAAAAAAAAGAGCTTTTATTGCCATATAAGTATTATATACAGATGATGCAAACACAACCTTTAGGAGTTGTGAAATTAAAAGATGGACTTATATCTATGTACGATTATTCTTTTGGGAATATTGCAGTTTACAGATATTTAGCTCGTTTTTATGGGTATGATTACTCACTTTTTGATAAAATTTTAGAAAATAGGATAAAACAATATAATGAAGATTATTACGCATACTCTCTTTATCTTCTTACTATTTTACACTAGTTTATTTGCTAATGAGGATGAGCCTTTTTTTGTAACATTTGAGATGATGAAAGGTTCATCTGAATACAAAGATATTATGCTTCAAAAAAAGGAGCGTTATGCTAAGTATGGGTTACAATGTTACATTATTAAGGAAAAAGATCTTTACTCTTTACGTTGTAATGATACAAAGACAACAAAACAATATAAAGACGATATGAAAGTTTTAGATAGTCTTGGATTACAATATAAAGTTATCTCTTTATCTCAGAAGGAGATAAAAGAGAAAAAGCTTCAAAAGAAAAAGCCTAAAATGACTCTTGGAGATGGATATAAATATTTCAATGAAGAAAAATTTGATAAAGCAAAAAAAATATTTTTAGAACTTTATAAATATAATCAGAACCTTGAGACAACTTATGCGGTTGCTTTAAGTGCTTTACAAGATAAACAATATTCTCAAGTAAGAGATTATCTTAAAGGTTATTTAAATGTAAAAAAAGCAAAAAAACTTTTTTATGATTCTATTTTAGCAGAGTATTATGACCTTATAGCACTAAAAGATTACACACGTGCTATTTATTTAAAAAATAAATATAAAAAGATGTTTCCAGAGCTTAAAAATTTAAAAGCAACAAAACCAGATCCTGATTTGGGTCAAGGGTATAAAGCTTTTAATGCTAAAAAGTATAAAAAAGCGTATCGTATTTTTAAACTAAACTATGAAAAAAATCAAAATGAAGATACAGCATACGCAATGGCTCTTATCTCTTTACGTTTAAAAGATTACCCAAATGCTTATAACTATTTAAGACCTTATAAAGATAAAAGTAAAAAGAGTAGAAAACTTTATTATGATATTATCGTAACACAATATTATGATTATATAAATCAAAAAAAATATAAAAAAGCTTTTGCATTACAAGATAGATTTATAAAAGAGTTTCCAAAACTTAAAGAGCTTATCCGTCCCGATTTAGATCCAAATTTAGGTGATGGGTATAAAGCATTTAATGCCAAAGATTATAAAAAAGCGTATAAAATTTTTAAACTTAACTATAAAAAACATAAAAACGAAGATACAGCATATGCAATGGCATTAATCTCTTTACGTTTAAAGAAATATCCTCAAGCATATAACTATTTAAGACCTTATAAAGGTAAAAGCAAAAAAAGTAGAAAACTTTATTATGATATTATCGTAACACAATATTATGATTATATAAATCAAAAGAAATATAAAAAAGCTTTTGCATTACAAGATAGATTTATAAAAGAGTTTCCAAAACTAAAAACATTAATCCGTCCCGATTTAGATCCAACATTAAAAGATGGTTATGATGCTTTTAATGCTAAAAAGTACAAAAAAGCATATAAAATATTTAAACTAAATTACAAGAAAAAACAGAATTTCGATACTGCTTATGCTCTTGCTTTAGTTTATATGCAAAGAAAAAATTATGCAAAAGTGAGAGAGCTTTTAGAACCTTATAGAACAACAAATAAAAAAGCTTCTGGGCTTTTTTACGATTCTATTGTTGCAGAGTACTATTTTTATGTAGGAAAAAATCAACAAGAAAAAGCGATAGCTTTACGTAAAAAATATCAAAAACTGTATCCTAAATTAAAAGGAATTACTTCTGCACTTCTTTCAAAGGCAGATCAACTTATTGCTCAAAAGAAATATTTTGAAGCAGAAGAGTTTCTAATAGATAATGGTTATGAAAAAGCAAAAGAGTATATTTTTAAGAAAAAATATGCAGATGCTTTAAAATTTAGAGCACAAAAAAGACCGTTTAAAGCAATAGATTTAATATTGCCTTATGTTGCTACCTATCCAAAAGCTGCAATGCTTTATAGAGATATAACATTTGATTTTGTCATAAAGCATCTTCAAGATGGAGATTATGCACGTGCAAAAGAGCTTTTAAAACCTATCGCTTCAAGTTCTAAAAAAGCAACAAAACTTTATTTACAGGTTCGTTATGCAGAACTTATCGATAATGGATGGAAAAATTTCAACCAAAAAAAACGTAAACTTGCACTTGAAAATTTTAAAGAAGCATGCGAAATTAGTTATCAATCAACTTGTTTAGAAGGGCAAATGAGTGCAGAATATAAGTTAAAACACTATAAAGAAGCACTTGCTTTAGTGGAAAAAGTTTATGCACTTAAACCATCGCAAGAAGCAGCATTTATAGGTTTTGTATCTGCTTTAAAATTAAAAAAATATAATGAATCCAATAAATGGTATGAAAAGTTAGATTCTAAAAAAGAGGCTCTTTTACGTTTAGAAGTAAATAAAGGGATGAATGAAGATATTCGTAAAAAGTATGAAAAAGAGTTAAAGCGTAATCCAAATGATTTTGAATTAGTTGTAAACTACTTAGATTTTTTAAAGGCTGCAAAATATTACAACGATTTTGAGCTTACAGTAAATAGTGCTTTAAATCATTTTTATTCACCCATTCAGCAACATATTTTAAAAAGAGCAAAAAGAGAGTACCAAAATTCACGCTTCTTCGAATATTATAGTTCAGGAGAAAATGAAGAGTGTTATAGATATGGTAAAAAAATTATTCAAGATAAAGATGAGATAGGTTTTAAAAGGATGCATGGTTGGTGTGCTTTTAAATCGGGCCATTATGAAGATGCACAAAAGATTTTCGATAAGATCAATAACAAATATGGTGAAACAAAAGATGATCTTTATGCAGAGTATTTAAGTGCTTTAAATGCTCATAAAATGGAAGATGCGGATAAACTTTTAGATAAATTATATGCTCTTAGTGTTACTCAAGATGAAGAGTATAAAATTGCTTCTGAGTATTTAACTATAAATAGACTAGATAAAGCACAACGTATTGCACTTGGTATTGTTGATAAAGATAAGCATAGAGAATTACAAAAAAAGATAAATACAGCGTATAGATATGGCTCAAATAAAAGAGATAGTGCAACAGTTGGAATCCATTATAAAACAAAAAGTATAGAAGATGGATACCATAGTTTTACAGAATATTATCTTCCAATTGACTTAGATTTTTATGATTCAGCCTTAAGACATTACTATATAGATGCAGATATTATTCATCTTTATGATGAATTTAAAGGTTCTCAAAATCTTCATACTATGGAGTATGGATATGGATATAGATATGCAGATACAAAATCGTTTGCTACAAATATAGTAATGGCAAAATTTGGTGCAGAGTTTCAATACTTAAGTGTTGAACTTGGTTCAACGCCTTTTGGTGCAATTCTTACACCATTACCTTTGGGAAAAATCAATTTACATACAGCAAATGAAAAGTTAAATGTTTTTGCACAATATTCACAAGATGAGTTTGAGGATTCAATGCTCTCTTTTGTTGGGAATTCTGATGTAGATATAAATAATCAAAATGAGATTATTTGGGGTCGAATTGTAAAATCTGGTGCGACTGTAGGTATAAGTTATAATGCAAAAAAAGTTTCATTTGGAGTAAGTGGATCTTTTTATAATAAAATCTATGGTGATAATGTTTTTGATAATAGTGAAAAGAAAGTTATTGCATCTTTAGTTTATAGAGATCCAACAAGTAATTATGCTTATTTAGATTACTCTTTGCTTGGAGTCTATGATAGTTTTAAATATAATAGTGATCTTTTAACTTATGGGCATGGTGGGTATTTCTCTCCTCAAAAGTTTTACCTTTTAAGTGCAGCAGTTGATTTAGCAAAAAATTTCAATAAGGAATTTTATTGGAGAGTTAAATTCTCTTTAGGGTATCAAAAATTTAGTGTAGATGATGTTGCAAAATTTCCAATTGCAGATGCTGTAAGTAAACCATTAACAAATAAAGTTGTTAATGGTTATGATGCTGATGGTATTATTGGCAAAGTTGGATTTGAACTTGGGTATAAGTTAGATAACCAAACAAACCTTGTTGGTGCTGCTGCTTATGAAAAGATGGATGGTTTTAGTACATTAGAATTTGGAATCTTTTTAAATTATGCCTTTGATCCATCTTATAGTGTAAATATTTATCACCTAAGAGATGAGCATAGAGTCAATGGAATGTTTTAAGGTGTGTAATGAGGTTAGATAGCTATTTAGTAGAAAAAGGGTTTGTAGAGAGTCGCAATAAAGCACAAGCTCTTTTAAAAGAGTCTCTTGTAAGTGTAAATAAAAAAATTGTAACAAAAAGTTCTTATAAAGTTTTAGAAAGTGATAGTGTAGAGGTTGCAGAGTTTAAACAGTATGTTTCTCGCTCAGCCAATAAACTAGCTCTTTTTTTAGAGGAGTTAAAACTTAACATAGAGGGGTATGAAGCTTTAGATATTGGCTCCTCTACAGGTGGTTTTACGCAAGTGCTTTTAGAAAATGGTGTAAGTGAAGTGTATGCAGTTGATGTTGGAAAAGAGCAACTCCATAAAAGTTTAAAACAAAACCCAAAAGTGCACTCTTTTGAGGAGTGCGATATTCGTAAGTTTAACGCAAAAGATAATTTTGATATTGTTGTAAGTGATGTTTCTTTTATCTCGCTACATCATATTTTAGATGATGTCAATCGTTTAGCAAAAAATGAGATTATTTTACTTTTTAAACCTCAGTTTGAGGTTGGACGTGAAGTTAAACGTGATAGAAATGGTGTTGTAAAAGATAATAACGCAATTTACAATGCAATGATAAAATTTGAAGATAGATGTAGTCTAATGGGATGGGATTTAGTGCAAAAATCTCCCTCAAAAGTAACAGGAAAAGATGGAAATTTAGAGTATTGTTACTACTTTAAAAAAGAGGAAGACAAAAATGTTTAGTGGAGTAAAGTCTATTGCAATTGGTGGCTTTGATGGTATGCACAAGGGGCATCAAGCGCTTTTTTCTCAGCTTGGTAAAGAGGGTGCTATTGTTGTTATTGAAACAGGGTATGCAAACTTAACACCAAAAAAAGAGCGTGAAAATTTTACCCATTATCCTATTTTTTATATAGATTTAGACTCTATTCGCCATTTAAGTGGAGAGGAGTTTTTGGAGTATCTCAAAAAGCATTTTTCCTCTTTGGAAAAAATTGTAGTTGGATACGATTTTCATTTTGGAAAAAATAGAAAATACTCCTTTAACGATTTAAAAGAGCTTTTTGATGGCGAGGTAGTGATTGTTGATGAAGTAACGCTTCATAATGATAGCATCCACTCCCATAAAATTCGTGCAAAATTACAAATTGGTGATATTATTGGAGCAAACGATTTTTTAGGGCATAACTACACAATAAAAGGGCAAAAAGTTCAAGGGCAGGGGCTTGGTTCTAAAGAGTTAGTAGCAACAATTAATCTAAAAATAAAAGATTATCTCCTCCCTAAAGAGGGTGTGTATGTCACTTTAACGCAAGTTGATGATGAGGAGCATTTTCATCCATCTGTTTCGTTTATTGGGCATCGAGTTTCAACAGATGGAACTTTTGCAGTTGAAACACATATTTTAGATACAGATGTTATTTGTAAAGCCAAAGCTGCTATTAGTTTTGTAGATTTTTTACGTGAAAATAGAAAGTTTAACTCTCTTGCGGAGTTAAAAGAGATAATTATGCAAGATATAACACAAGCAAAAGAGTCTTTAGCTAAAAAGCAAATCTAAAACTAAAGTTCGATAAAATAAGAAAAAAAATAAAGTTGAGATATTTTATGAACTTTGAACCATATCCATTTGAAAAATTAACAAAACTTTTAGAGGGGATAACTCCAAATAGTGAGTACTCTTTAGCACCACTTACTATTGGTGAACCTCAATTTGAAACACCTTTATTTATTCAAGAGGAGCTCTCAAGTGCAGCTCCTTTACTAAAAAAGTATCCAAAAACAGCAGGTGAACTCTCTTTACGTGAAGCACAAAGAGCTTTTGTATCTTCACGTTTTGGCATA
>Ga0256828_1000778_pt1 | contig 20646 bp, 38 predicted proteins | sample CV88metaG_FD_185993 | JGI IMG/M metagenome (GOLD analysis project Ga0256828, IMG submission 185993) | Hydrothermal vent microbial communities from East Pacific Rise, Pacific Ocean - CV88 | ecosystem: Environmental > Aquatic > Marine > Hydrothermal vents | place: Pacific Ocean: East Pacific Rise...
TTTCTTCTTCATCTTCAATAGTACCTTTATTATCAGGATTTTCTTCTATTATTCCACCATTTTCAGAAACAGACTCTTTTTTTCGAGCATCACTATAACCAGTTTCATCAGATATTCTATCAAGCTCAATTTCTCTTAATTCTTCATCTGATCTTGTTGAGTCCATACCACCTCTTGGGTCTCTTTCTTTAGCTTTAATATCAACTTCAGGTAAATTCATTTCTTCAAAATGTGGTTCGTAATATGTACTTTGGGGTTGTTCTTCTCCAGCAGCAGTTTGAAATAAATTTAAAAAATCGCTAAAGTTATCAATAATAACACCATCATCTTCAGCTTCAGCACTTTCTGCTAATGCTTCTTTTAATTCGTCTATTATTTCTCCTGCTTCTTTTTCTTGAGAAATAATATCCATAATTTCTTTATCACCCTCTGCTGTATTAGAAATTCCTAGAGCACTCTCTAAGCTAAACGGATCATTTGGGTCGTTTAAGTTTAAAACCTCTTTTATATTTGGAAGTATAATAGTAACTGGTTCTCCAGTTTCTCTATCAATTATTGTTAAGGTAACTACACCATCCTCTGATATATTTACAGTTTGGTCGCTCGCACCAGTAAAGAATATTTGTTGTCCAGCATCCATCTCAATAGGGCTTTCAACTTCCTTTACATTTATTGAACCATCTGTATCTTTTAATATCATTTTCATAATTTTCTCCTAGTCAGTTAGACTATTTATGCATATATCGGTTGAAACTCTTTTTCTATATCTCTTAATGTCTTTTCAGCATAATCACTATCAATCATAACAGTTCTTCTTGCTGGTCGTATAGAATAAGCTTCCTCCACCTCTTTTAATTTTCTAATAAATAATGTAATATAATTATCTTTATATTTAGACTCTTTTTTAAGCATATCTATTTGTTTTTCAAGATCTTGTACTTTATTTTTAAGGGCTTTTTCAGTTTGTAACATAGTACGATACTCTCTATTTCCCTCTTCAAACATTTCCTCTTTTGCTTCTAATTCTTTAGTTCTTTTTTCCATATCTAAGAATTTTTGTTGAATTTTTGCCCAGTTCTCATTTGATACTTTTACATAATCTTTTTTAAATAGTTTTAACATATTAAGCCTTTCAATTTACTTTAGTCTTTTAAACTTATAATATATTATACCTAAACTTTGCTTAAAACTATCTTACATTTTTACTTTTATAAAATTATTTATTAAAGAGGTTATTTTATCATTTCAAACATTAATTTAGTAAACCCTTTATCTCTTCTTAAGATATGGTTTGATATAGTATTCGATAATGCTTTAAATACTTGAGATGGTGTTTCTTGTTTGTTTAAAGCTACAGGAACTTCTCCCTTAATTTCTTCCCCATTTATAGTTAAAAAATATTTTACACCTAATTGTAAAGGGTCTAAATGATCCATTATAAAATGACTCTCAATTATATTATCTTTTAAATCATATAATTCCATCTTTTTAAGTTTTTCTTCATACTCTTTTTTACATTTTTCTTCTGTTTCTTTTCTAGTTTTTTCAATAATTTGATTTAATTCTTCATAACTTAATTCCATATTTTTACCCTTTAATTAACATTATCACGAACCAAATTATCAATAAAAATGAGAAAATATGTACTATATTAAATGTTAAATCTATTTTTATTTTTGTAGTTGGAGTTTCTTCTTTTTTAAAGCCACCAAATTTTTTATAAGTTTTAGCACCTTTCTTTTTTGGATCCCTTTCTATATTTACATTTTTTCTTTCCATTCTTCTGAACATAGCTTTATTAAATTTTTTACTCATTTGTTTTCCTTTATATCACCTGAAATAAAATTTTCAGCTTTTTCACTCATAGCTAAAAACATTGAAGCATCCGAATATGAATTAAATTCTAAAGTAAACTCTGAGAAAAATTCACAATCACCTATACAAATTTCAACAGAATACATTTTAATAACCTCTTCTTAATTCAAGTTCAATTGAATTAGAACCAGTTGGTAAAACAGCAAATGACTTATCAGTTGACAATCTAATTTCACCATTTGAAGTTAAATGGATCGCTATTTCTCCTTGAGGAGTTTGTAAATAAACTCTTGGAGTATCTGTTAAATTAATTTCTATTTCTTTATTTCTCATTTTCTCTCCTCAATTTTAATAACTTTATTCAAATGTCCAGTTTTTCCAGTTAAAATACCATAAGATCCATTTAGTGCTTTTTCAACATTATCAGTAACTACAGTATGTTCTCTTCCGTTTCTTGTAAAAGTGATGTTATACATATTAAGCCTTTCAATTCATATAATATATTATAACTAAATAAGGCTTAAAGAATGCTTAATATCTATAAAGATTTGGTCTAACTATACTCATAACTTTTTTATCAATTTTATCATAATATGATTTAAAGTTCCCACCAAAATATCTTCTTAACATACTTTCGTCTTGAGATTTACAACCCTTTAACATAGGTTTTTTATACATTTCATTTAATATATATGCTACTGCTCTTATATTCACATCAGGTAAAAATAAATCTGATCTTGTTTGAGCTATTCCTTCTTTTTTAAGTTGTTCAGCCCACCATTCCCAAACTACACCACCTAAACCTACAGCACGAACTTTTAATTTCTTCTTTCCTATTCTTATGGTTACTAAACTATGTTGAATTTGAAATCTCATAGTGCTTTCTACGTGAAGTAAACTATACAAAATGATCGGATTTATATTATATTTGTTCGCTTCAGTTATTACATTTTCCAAAATTATCGCTCTTATTTTGGGAGATAATTTAGTATAATAATCTAAGTTAGTTTTTAATAATTCTTTATTAATTATAACAAATGATTTTTTATTTTTCCAAGAGTTTAATTTTTTTATTTTGTCTTCCAGATGTAAAATTTTTTTCTTATACTCTTCATTTTGAGTAATACAAATTTCTTTTTCTTTTTCTACTTTTTTAGTTACCTTTATTTCGGTCTTAGAAAAATAGGTTTTTCCTACAAAAGCACCCAAACCTATTGACAATAATATTAAAAATATTACAATAATATTAAACTTTGATTTTTTACTTTTTACTTCAGTGATTTCTGTTTCCATTTTTAATCCTTTAATTTGAAATTTTAAAGTAACCTTAATTTACATTTATAACTTTAATTAAGTTATATAGCATTTTTAAGGTTACTCTAACATTTAGTCATCTATATATTTTAAATAGCTTCTAACCTACTTAGAGGCACTTATTTCATCCCATTTACAATTACTTGATATTTCTCCATTACTAAAAAGATATCTAACATTTAAGTTTTTATTAGTTTTGTTATAATCCCAATACCAAATATTCGGGAATTTTTTCAACTTTATTGCTCCATTTTTCATAACTGTAACAAATTTCTTTGAGTTATATGGGCTTCGATATTTTCTCGCTCTAATATTTAAAAATGTATCATAAAAGTTCCAAGCATTAGTTTCGTCTTTTACAGCTTCAACTTCAGGTCTTATAGTTATTTGAAATTCAAATATTTCTTTCATCAACTTTGAATTTGACCATTCATTTATAATCCAAAAATTATACTCAGTCATAACAAAGCTTAATCTAACTCTATCTTTATAAGGTTTTAATTTTTCAAGCATTTCGTAAGTAAATTCTTCGTCTATGCTAAAAACAAATTTATCATAACCTGAATGAAATGCATCTTCAAGAAAGTCAATATTTCTAGTGTGAATTGTAATTTTTACTTGTGGATTTATTTCCCTAATTTTTCCAGGAAGAAATAGTGTTTCTTCCACAAAGCTTGGATCTGAAGTGTCTCCTGAGATAGAGACTAAATCTGTGAGGTCAGAGAAGCATTCTAAAAATGCTTCAGTTTTTTTGCTAAAATGTGGTTTTGTATTTTTTCTAATATCATTTCCTATACAAAATGAACAGTTAAATTTACAAGAACCACCAGCTAATATTGAGATGTAGTCTAATTTTTTCATATCATACCTTTATAAGTTATAATATATTATACCTAAATTAAACTTAATTCTTTATTAAAGTATTTCTCTCAATATTTTTGATGCTAATTTTCCATCATATTGGTTTGGATATACTCTCTTTAAAGCTTGCATAAACCCTCCCATTGATGGGTTATCAGGATAATTATCCTCTTTCCAACGAATTAATAGTTCTCTAAGTTCAGTTTCAGAAAGTTGTTTAGGTAAATATTCATCATAAAGAGATACTTCCTCAATGAAGCTTTCAACTTCTTTTGAGTCTGCTCCGTTTTTTAAGAGTAAATCTATTGTATCATTTACTCCTTTTTTAAATTTCGTCACGACTTTAATAGCTTCTTCAGTAGTCGTATCCCTATTCCCATTATTTTTACCTACCATATTAATTTCTGAAATTAAGGCAGTCAATTTATCTGCAACGAATTTATTTTTCGTTTTTCTTGCGACTAATAAGTCTTTTTTAATTTGTTTAATCATTTTTATTCCTTTAATCTTCGGTGATTTCAATACATTCAAATACACCAGCTTCAAATACAATCTTAAAACAGTATCCACCAGCTTCAGGCTCGAAATATTTCTCGCTTGAAATAGGTTTACCCATTAAAAGAATTCCATCATTTTCTCTAATAAGTTTTAGAGTTTCATCTTCAAGAATAAAATCTTTTATTCTTTCATCTTCTTCACCAAAATACATTCTAAAGTCATCAGACGAATATCTATGTTGTCTTACAAATGAGAGAAAATCTCTCATTATTAAATATTCTTTAGTTAGCTTATCTAAAATTTCATTTTTTCGTTTTAAGAACTTTTTTCTTTCTTTCGATAAAAAATCATTATGTTCTTTTATCAATGTATTCAATTCTTCATTAACTTTAGAAATTTTTTCTTCCATTAACAAGAACTCCCACAACTAGAACCACAACTAGAACTTGAAGAACTACAGCTTGAGCTTGAAGAAGAACTACAGCTAGAATAAGAACTAGAACTAGAATAAGAACTATCTGAACTTGATGAGTCGCTCGTATCTGAAGAACTAGAACTATCATAAAAAGATGATGTGCTTTGAACAGCAGCAGTCGTATTAATATCATCAATAGTAGTCGCCATAAATGCTAATAACATAATTCCAGTATTATCATCATAACTATCTCTCATTGAAGAATATCTTGATGGTTCTCTCTTTTTAACTGATTTTGCAATTTTTCTGCTAATTTCTATAACTTCTTTTTCTGTTAATGGTTTGTTTCCGGCATAAGGTATATGTTCAATCATCTCACCAAAGAATGTATAACAAAAGTTTCTATATTCTACAGTATCTAACAACATTAGATGCCAGATTTCATCAGCAATAGTATCAGACATTTCAATATCAGAATGTTCACCAACAGCAATAAAATAATCCATTAAACGAGCATTAGCTTTATCAAAATCAGCATCTGGATATTTATCTTTAAAACGATTTTTAACATACTCTTTTTGCTCATAATCGTAAATACTATTTACATTTAATTTTGTTGGAAGTTCTCTATAAAATGATTTAAAGTTAGCCAACTCATCTGATTTATCATAAAGTCTTGTTTCTAATCTTTCAATTTCATTCTCTTGACTTTTTGAATAACTTTCTAAGGCTTTAAATCCCTCAATTCTTCTTTTTTCCTCTTTTGATAAAAATAAACCCATTTTCTATTTCTCCATTATAATATATTTTTGTAAGTTTGAATCTATTGTACAAACTGTAGTTTCGATACAAGTATCAACTAAATCTTCAAGTTCTATTTCAACTTCGCTTTCATCAAGTTTTGATAACTCACTTTTTTTAGATACTATTTCACCTCTCATAATTTCCATAACATCATTATAACTTTTTATATGACGGATAGAAGTTGTAGAAAGTGATCGTTGAACACTATTTTCGTGTTTTTCTAATTCTAAGACCATCTGAGTTATTTCATCTTTTGTTGCTTCTATTTTTCCAGATGCAACTTCAATTTCATAGGTATCATTCCCGATATATTGTAACATTTTAAGCCTTTCAATTTATATAGTATATTATAACTAAAAAAGGCTTAAATGTTGCTTAAATTTTACCAAACATCATAAGCAATACTTTTACTTGTCGGATGAGTTTTCACTTCTTTATCCCAATTCCCTTCAGAAATATAAGCCTTTACTAATCTTCTATCTCTTCTATGAGCGAATTTTTGAGCTATTTTTCTTCTTCTACCATCATCAAAATTGATACTTTTTTTATGAGTTGGTTTGCCATAAACAAATTCTTTTTGATTATATCCAATTCTATATTTTCTTTCTTTTAATTCATAAGACCAATCAGCATCTGTAATTTCTACATCACCAAGATACTTAATTAAAGTTATTGGAAGACTATATTCGCCATTTTCAAGCTTTACTGGTTTATGTGTATAAAAATCAAGAAATCCTTTCTTAGGATGATTGTAAATAGAGTATTTTTTACCATCTTGTTCAACTTCCCAAGCTTCAGCAATATTGAAAACTGGATATTTTTCAGGATATTCGCCATTTAAAGTGTAAATACACTCATTAACATTTTCTTCTCTATAAAGATCCTCTGATACTTTTTCTCTATTTCTATAGATCCATTTACCATTATCTCTTAACATATTTTTATGTGTTTGTTTTCTTCTTTTTTGGTCTTTGTGATTATAACCACCAATATTATTTTTCCAAGCACCTTTCATAATGCTCCCCTTAGTTGTTAAAAATTTAAAGTCATAAAGACTTTAGAACAACTTAGTCAAATCCAAATATCATTTCCATATTATCTCCTTTATTTTTCAATGATTATTGTTTCCATATTACATAGTAATATTTTCTTCTCAGTTTCATAATCAATAAAATGAATACACGATTTTCCAAGATCAAAATCATTAGTATAATATTCCATAAAATTACTATGCTTCTTAAAAACTATTTTATATTTTGCTTTTTCTGTAAACTTTTCAACATCGGAAGAATTAACATACTCAATAGCGAATAAATTAATACATAAACCTAAAGAAAAAAGTATTTTTCTCATTTTATAACTCCTTTTTTAGGATCTCTAACCTCTAAATAAGGTCGGTAAATTGTTTCTTCTGGATTAAAAAGAATTACTCTATCTTTAGGTATATTTCTATCAAAAACTAACCAAGCTGGTAAGGTTAAAAAATTATCAGAAAATTCCTTAAAATACTCTTCATTTACTAAGACTTTTGCATCTTTCGACACAGTAGTATCTTCCCCAAAATATTTTTTAATTATTTTTTCAATAGGAGAGTCTACAAAATCAAATTTTGCGAGATGATCTCTTAGTTCTTGAAATTCCATCTTAGTTTCCTAAACTTAAAGCCATATAATCTGACATTACATCTTCTTTATTCATAGCAAAACCAATTGCAATAGTTGCAGTTGCTGAAAATATAAATGGTTCTCCCATTTTTTCTTCTTCAGACATTGTTGATATGTGTTGTTTGATATTCATTAACATCATTTTGTAGATTTCGTTGTTATTGTGTAATTTCATATTATATCCTTTTAATCTTTATATAATATATTATAACTAAAGTTAGCTTAATTTACACTTAATTTAGGGAGAGATCCCTAAACTTTTAAAAATTGTTAGTTGAAACTAACACTTATTCTTCTATCTTCACCTTTAAAATTCTCAGGCTCGAATGGTAGAAATTCACCAGTTTCATAATCAAATATTTGTATTTTATAAGCATTCTGAAGTTTTTTATAAGCTTTCAGTGCCGATGAAGAGATCTGAGTATCGCTAACTATAAATTTGAATTTTCTTTTTTCAAGAAAATATTTAAAAATAAAGTTATAAAAACCTTTAAATTTATAATTTTCAGCTAAACCTATTTCTATAAATTCATCATCCTCTTCATAATTCATATATGCAAGTATTTCATTATCTTTTACGAGAAACACATACGACAAATAACCTAAATTATGGTCGTACATTTCAACACCATCATAAACGAATGGTGTTGACTCATCTTGGATATTATAAAAAGTATTTTCAATAGGAGCAGTAATTTTTATATCTTTTACTTTTAATTCTTTTATGATATTTTTAATCATAATTAAACTCCTCTTTCTTCATTCATACTAGATCCCCATCTTTTTATTAACTAAATTTTTTAAGGCTTTTAAAGTAAGCTTCAACTGTTTCATTCAATACATTGTATAATGCTTCTTCAAGATCTGCCTCTGTTGAATTTTCATCTATTTCTTTATGAAAATCTACATATGTAATTGCATAATGCCCTATACCAACTCCACGACCATAACCTGTCTTTACAAGAACATCAAAAACCTTATTTGTTTCAGTATCTGACTGTTCAGCATTTCTAAAATGTATTTCATATCTTGGGTATTTTGGATGGTTTATAAAAGAAATATAAACTTCTCCTAAATCAGTTTCTTTAGATATAGTTACGAATTTTGCATCTGCTCTTTCAATTACAAATCCACTATCAACTCTTTTTGCAGTTCTTTCTATAAACTTTGCAATTAATTTTGGACCACCTTTGATACAAAAAGCTTTTGCATTACCAACATATTTTACAGCTTTCACTTCTCTAGCTTCAACAATTGAAGCTACACTTTCTTTTAATATACTCATTTATTCTTCCTTTATTTTTGTGTTATTGCATCTTTTACATAATTTGGTATTACAGAAGAATTCATATGTCTTCCAAAATTACCATCAAGTACATAAAAAATACACCAATCATCATAGTGTCGAATTCCTCTACCATATGCTTGTACGAATTTATTTAAGGTTTGTTTCTCATACCAACCATCAACTAAATCTGATTTAACTTTTATATATTCATCTCCTAGAGATGGGTATGGTAGTTTAATCAATATTTGAAATCTTGCTAAATCATCTTTAAAATCATAACCCTCGTGCATTGAAGGAGAAATTAATGTATATTTACTCTTATAAATATCAACTTCATAAGCATTTTTAGGTACTCTTAATTTCTTTTTAAATTTTGAATGTTTTAATAGATAATTTGCTTGAAAATAACTACTAACGTGAATGATACCATTTTCACCTTTAGCAAAGTGATGCTCAAGTAATTGATCCATAACATCAAGCATTATTTTTAAAGCTTCATCCCTATTATTATAATTAAAATTAACAATATTTGCAAATACTATTTCTCTATTTTCAAGTTTAAATGGAGAAGCTTCTTCATAAGTTGAATAATCAACTAAACCTAAATTTTTTGCATATAGATCTAAATCTCCAATTGTAGCTGACATATGAATTACAAAATCAAATTGATTAAAATAACTCACAGCTAATTCACTTTCAAAAAGAGGTTTTATTATAAATTTAAAATAAGAAGAACCATTTTCTTCTTCCTCTTTCATATAGAATACAATATCCTTTCCCCATAATTTAGCTAGTTTTCTCGCAAAATCTTCAATATACTTATAATAAACAATTTGACCTGATGTTGCTGATCCAGAAATAATAGATGGTTGATAATACTCTATTTCCTTTTTCAAAAATAATAGGAATTCTTCAAGTTCTGGTTGAGCAACAACAAATCTTGTTTGATTTTTAGTCATCAAAAGTCCAAAGAATTCTTGAAGTTTTTCTTCTAAGTTATTAAAATTCATTTCAGGATATTTAAACTTATTCATATCAAAAGAATTTGATTTAAACTCAAATGTTGATTGATCTATTAGAGTTTCTGGGAATTCGTGACACTCATCGATAATTAGATTTAATGGAGTAAAATCACCATCTTCAGTAGACCCACAAGTTTTAGGAGAACAGCTTAAAGATAATGAAAAATTTGTAACCTTAAATTCTTTATTTTTTCGCCATCTATCCATTGATTTTAAATAAGCACAAAGACTTTTATTACAATCCCCTCTTTTCTTAAAACATTCAACATCACCATAAGAAAAATTTGAATTTGGTAAATAACAAGGATAATTTCCCTGACCTTTCAATGATGGAATTATAAATTCCTCTACATATTGTTCTTGTAAAGCTTTTGTTTTTGTAATAACAGTTGTACCATTTAGATGGGGTTTACTAACTGTAAGATTTTTAAAGATTTTACTAAATGTATCTGCAATTAATGACTTCCCAACACCAGTTGGTAGTTGTAAAATACAATGTTTTTTTCCTTCAATAAAGCTTTTAATTAAAAATCTTAAAGATCTTAATTGTGGTTCCCTAACTGTTTTACCACTTTGAAAATTACTATGAATTAACATATCTATATATTCATCATTAAAATCTATATCTTCAAGACCATAAAGTTTTTTTCTATCAACTACCATTTCCATTTTCATTCCTTTTCATTATTGATTATAAGTAAACTACAGAACCAATCAATTTTTTACATTCTAGTAAAATAGTCTCTAAGCTATTTTCAAATACTTCTTCATTTGAGAACAACCATTTTCCATCTTCATATTTTCCTATTGTTAGATTTACATTCTTAAGAATTTTTTCATAATCATAGTCTTCTAGTTCAACAGTATCAATGAAAAATGTTACAAAATTACTTTCATTTTTAATTTCTATTCTCCAAAGTTCGCCTGAATTTTCAACTTTCCCTTTTTTAGTTTTAAATCCTTTAAGAATACTATCACCAACAGACTTTAAATATTTTTGTATATTCTTTTCATCACCAACATATAAGTTATTTTCAACTTCTGGTTCTTTCATTTCTAAAATTATTTTCTTTAACATAATTTTCCTTAAATTTTTATTTTATATTCTTTTCTTAAGAATGTTCTTATAATTTTCTCAGCATCTTTGCTTCTGATAACGACCACAGGAGTTGGTACAAAAACAATCTCAAAATCATTTAAAGAAAATGAATATTTCATCAAGTGATTTTCTAAATTTTCTGCTTGCTCATCTGTAAGATTAACTTCTAATTTCATATTTTTCCTTTATTTTAAAGCTATATATCCACCTCTGAATAATACTTTTTTATATTTACCTATCCCAACATCATACTTTCTTGAAAAATAATCATATTCTTTTTTATTTGAATCTTCAAGCTGGTTTGATACTTTAGACATATCAATATCTTTAAGAGGTTCTTTATAATTATAAAAATATTTATCTTTAAGAATAATTTTAGGGTTAATTTCGATTTGGGTAGGTAAAACCAAATTAAAGCCAAAATTCTTTGAGATAATTTGTTGTAATGGGGTTAAAACAGTAATTATCTTAATGAAATAATAATTAAATTTTTTATATAAATTTCCGACTAAAACAGCATTTGATGTTCTGATTAAAATTCTCGGTTGATTAATTTCTAAACCATTTTTATATTTTTGAAGCCCTATTTCAAAAGATTTTATTTCACTAAAATCTATTCTTCCTACTCTTTCTTTTGATCTTTCAAGTGTATGTTTATTTATGAAAATTTGGACATCTCCCCCAAATTGTTCTTTGAAATCTTCAACATCCATAATTTTCCTCCTAAACTCTACTTGCTTTTTGCATTGCTTTAAGTTCTTTTTTAAACTTTTTTGCTTGCTCTCTTCTTTGTCTTTTACCTAATTTTTTCATTCTTTCTTTTGACTCAGCCATAGCTTTTTTCTCAGCTTCTGGTAAATCTTTTATTTGTTGTTTGATTAATTCAGTAATTAATTGACCTCTAATTAATTCATCAGAAACATAAAATCTTTCAATTTCGTGAGACCCAAATCCATCAATTTCATCATCAAATTTCATAGCTATTGAAAATGTATCTTTTTCCGGAATATAAAAATCATCATTTTCTGTTTCTACGATAATAAAAACATTTGTTCCTTCTTGAATAATATCCGTAACTAAACCAACATTTGTAGTAGGTTCTTTTTCTAACATTGCTTGAGTTTCAGCAGTTTCGTGTAAATAAACAGCATCAACATAATTTGTAAAATCATATAATGGCATTGGTAATTTTTTCTTTGTGTTTTTGATTAAATTATCAACCATCTCTTGTGTATATGTAAACTTGTTGAATTGTGGTTTATCAACTTCAGCCAACCATTTTATTTTTAATTCCATATTTTTTCCTTTATATAAATGGGTATTCAAGTTCAACTTCTGAATACTCTTTTTCTTCTTCAATTAATATATTCTTAAAGAAATATATTTGCTCTTTTTTTAACTCTAGACGATCTAAAAAACCAGGAACTGCTTTTATAAACCAAAGAGGAACTTTAGTATTAATATCAATTAATTCCCAAGGACTTTCCATTCTTATTTCAATAAGCGATGAAAAACTTTTTCTTAATGTTTTATTAATCGTATATAAACAATAACCATTTTCATCTTTTTTAAGAATACAAGGAATACTAATACTTCTATCCTTAAAATTTAATGAGTTATTTAAAATTTTAGCTTCAATTTCTGCTCTTAAATCATCATCTATCCTATCTGATGATGATAAATCAACTAAGAATGGTATAATATCGTCTTTTACTTCTGGTATCATATCATATAATTTTACCATAAGAACCAAACCATCGTCAAAGTTTTTACGAGACTGTAGAACTGTCTTTTTCAAATTCATCCTTTAATTTTTTAATTTTATTTAACACTTTTTTATTATGGACTCTTGTCTTTTCAAGCTTATTTCTCATCAGCTTTAATAAAAAAGGATCTGTATATTTTGATGTGTCAAGTATTTCTGGGAGATAAATTACTTCAAATTTCTCAGGAAGAGATGAAGAAGTAATAGGAATTGAGATATTCCTATTTTTAACATCACCTTGAGGAAGTGCTTTTTGAAGCTTATTTTCTAAGTGATGTATAATTTCTTTAATCTTAAACCCTATAATATAAAGTATCTTTCCATCTAAATCAAAACCAGCATTAATATAAAAAGAGTTATTTGCACTTTTTCTATATTTTTCAAATGATCTCCAAGTTAAGTTGTTAAAAACTCCCTTGCCTTGAACTTTATTTAATTTTTCTGTTGATTTTCCAATAGTTTCACATTTCACTTCAATAAAACTAGAACCTAAAATTCCATCCCATCCGTGTTTTCCCTCTATACTTTTTGCACCAATAGAGTTTAAAACTAATTCCTCTCTTATTCCATCACTCCCGTTTGTTAGAGAATAACTTGTCAAAAAATCAACATAATCTTCAGAAAGATAATCTTTCCAATCTTTATCGTTTATTGAATATAATAAGAGAGGTAATGTTTTCATTTGTAATCCTTTTAAGTTATAATATATTATACCTAAATGTTACTTAAAAACATCTTAAAGTTTTAAATTTAATTTGTCCGCAACTGCTTTTACACTATTATAAACAGTTTTTATTTCTTTTTTAAGTTGATCTGGAGAAAATACTTTAATTGTTTTTGTTTTTCCTCTACCAGTTTCAGTGATAATAACTTTAACTGCTTCATCATCTGTAACGATACACGATCTTATAGCTGAGTCTTCAGTTTTTTCACCAACTAAAAAATCTAGACCATCAACTTCCATAAGGCTCTCAAAAGGAGCTTTTGTAACTATAATGTCACCTTGTATTTGCTTTGTTTCAAGCAAAGTTTTTGTTTGCACTAATTCTGTAATATTCATTTTATTTCCTTACCATTTAATTGAGAAATCATTTTCGGGTTCTGCTACTGTTTCAGATTGAACCACTTTTTCTTCATTAGTATTTATTGATGAAGTTTCAAGAGTTTCAATCACAGCATCGTCACCAAGAATAACACCATATAGTTCGGACATTTTACCAATTCTAATACAATAGTTAATAAATGTTTGACGATGAAGAGCATCCATTTGCTCTAAAATCTCTACTGATTTATCGTCTAAGCTTAATTTTATTTCTTTTCCCATTCTTCTTCCTTATAATAGGTAGTAACCTCTTGAATTTGCATATTCAAAGGCTTTCTCATTTTCATTTTTCTCTAAGAATAGAGTATTTTTTGGTAAACCAACATTTTCTAACATATATGCTCCACCACCAGCGATAATAACTTTATCTGACATTCCAAGAACTTTTTTATCATTTACTAAAACTGAATTGAATAATTTTTGAATAAATTTCTTCTTTTCTGCTTTTATATAAATTTTAATATCTTCTTGTTCTTCACCATTAAACATAAATTTTTCTTGAAGCATTATCTGAACTGCTTCTTGTTCGCTGAAGCTAAATTTATATTTGTTTTCTAATAGTGATACAAATGGTTTAATAATTGAACTAACTCCGTGTCCTGGATAAGATTTACTTCTATCTGGTCTCGGTTTATTTCTTTCAATATTAATCAAGTTAATAGTATTATACCCTATATCTAAAATTGTAATATTTTCTTTTGCTGCCTCTGCGAATTTATATCTATATGCATTATAAACTCCAACACCTTGTGGTACAATAATTGGTTTTGTTTTAATTGTTTCTCCATTTACTGTAAACTCACTTATTCTTTTTGCAAAGTTTTCTTTTTTATCCCAATCAACTAAAGCTAAACCAGTTCTAATTTCTATTGGCATTTGAACTTTAGCTTGATCAAATTTGTTAAGTATATGATATATAATAAGAGGTCCAAATTTTTCAATAATATCATAAGAAGTTGTTGCAAAAGTTTCAGTTCCTTCTGCGTGGCTACCTACTACATATTTCTCACCCTCGAATTCATAAATCACACTATCACCATAAGATATACCATTATCAGTATAAAAGCTTATAGCAGTTGGGAATTTTATTTCAACTCCCTCATATATTACTTTTGTAAAACCATATCCAATATCAATAGCAATAACATTTTTTCCCTTTAAAGGGATACCAGATTTACCCATATTTTTCTCCTTTTATTTTTTACCAATCATCAAGATTTGACACTTGCTTAACTAATGAATAATCAATCGACTCAACAATAGTTTTAAGTGGAGAAATTATATGTTTCTCCCACAAGTAATTCCCATCTATAGATTTTACAATATCTGCATCAAAAAGAAATGCTTCATCAAGAAATGCGATTACATCACTTTCAATGGCATTTGGAACTTTCAATTTTGCAATATAACATTTCATACCCTCTTCAATTTCTTGATAATACTGATTTAATTGAAGATCATTTAACAACTTGTTATATGCAATCCCACCTTTACTATTTGCTGGTGCTCCAATTCTTCTTCCTGTGTCATTAATTCTAAAATAACCTCTTTCATCGTGATCATATATAAGGTTATTTATTTTTACAACTTCACATACTGCTTGGGGATTTTCCATAACTCTTTTTAAGAAAATTGCTTTTTGGCTTTTTAAATAAGTTTGAAATTCTTCTTCAGTTTCTTTAAGAATAAGTCTAAGTGCTTCTTCTAATATTTCAATTGCAAAATCAGGGGTTTGACTTTTAACAGTTTCAATTCCAGTTACAGCTATTTTTTCTTTTTCAATTTTATAAGAACCCTCGTCATAAATTGCAAGTAAAGCATATCTTTTTTTAGCAGTCCAAAAACCTCTTTTGGCAATTTTTTCAACTTTCGCCCCCATAAACCCTTTCTTAAAAGAATTAAATTTCTTTCTTACAAAGTCTACAGTATCATCAATAATTGGTTGGATTTCATTATCAATAAACTCAAGCATAAAATCAATAGCTTTATGTTTATCATCGTTAGAAAGTAAATCATAATCAGTATTAAAATTCTCTTTTATAAGTTTTTCTACAACTTTATCAAAGTGAATATATCCCGAGTCTGTATCTTGATATATAATATATTCCCCACCATTAAACTTCTTCTGTAAATAACGATTAATATTATCTCCAGTTAATCTATTTAATAATCTCCCAATAAATGTTATTGAACCAGAAATATTTCTATTATTAGCTGAAAAATACTCATTATCCAAAGCACCAAATTCCGAGTTAATATTAACTTTTAATGCTCCTTGATTTGTATCTTTAAGGTTACTAAACTCTTGTAATAATGGCTTAAAACTTTGATCTAATACTTGAGAATAAACATTATCCCAAGTAATTTCTCCTGACTCAATTTGTTCAACAATATTAATGCTCATTATATTCCTTTAAAATATTTTCAAGATCTATTAATTCACCAGTTAATATACTTAACAACTTTATAGGTTGTTCAATGTCTTTATCCATATTCAAATTTCCAACTAATTCCTCATAAAATCTAATTCTTAAATTTTCAACTTTTTGAAGTTTGTCTTGAATGTCTTTTTTACCTACTTTTTTCAATTTAATCATCTGAACTCCCATACCCAATTTTAATTTCTTTTTCTAAATAATCCACATAAGCATATGTTACTCTAGTATGACCATAACCATCTGGTGTACTTTCATATAAACCATATTTTTCAATATTTTTATACCCTTTAGTCGTTAAGAATAAAATATTATCTTCTTTAGAATTATTTACTACAAAAATAGCTTCATCAATTATTCTTTCAAGTTCTTCTTCATTATCACATAAGTGTCGTAATAAATTTAACCTAAATTTAATTCCATATCTAACATATGATAAAAAGTTTCTATAATTAAACTTTTGTTGAACTATATCTTTGTATTTTTGAGAAACAATTTCTTTCTCTTCTTGTACATCACTATCAGTAATATATGCACCATCAGGGAAGTTTTTAGATTTTCTTTTTATCACCACTTTTTGTAGGGGTTGTCCAGGAATAATTCTAAACTGAGCTTTTTTAAAGGTGATATTTCCGTCTTTATCCTTTACTTGAAATTCTCTTTCAAAGACTTCTCCCTTTATTTTAAGTTGTTCAATTTGACTTGTAATAGAAGCATATTTCATTTTTATATCTTCTAAAGCCATATTTGACTCTTCATTTCCAATTTCTGTTAAGTATGGAGTGTTGTTAAAAATATATCTTTCAACTTCCGGAACATCTTTATTCTTTAATATAGGAGAGTAATACGACATTGTATCATTTATAATTTTTTTAATATTTTCATCTTGTATGCTGAACATTTTAAGCCTTTCAATTTACTTTAGTTTTTAAACTTATAATATATTATAACTAAAAAAGGCTTAGAAAATGCTTAAAGTAAAGCAAAAAATTAAATATATTTTTTCCACTCTTGAGCTTCTTCAAAAGCTTCTTCTAATGTATCTGCTTCAAATACTCTATTATCATATATCTCGTCCATAAATTCTTTAACCAGAACTTTCCCAGATTTATTAATGTAATATGTGTGATACCAATTTGTATCAATTTCATCTTCTAAAACAGTTTCAACACCTTTACCTTTATGGTACATTGTAACTTCTTTTTCAATTAGAGTATTCTTAATATTCATTTTCTTTTCCTTTTTTAGTTGGGTTGAACCCTTATTTTATAAATTTGTGTTTACAAGCACCATTTCCAGCTTCACCATACTCACATCTCTCACAAGCTTTACCAGTATTCGGAAGAAAATCTTTTTCTTGTGTTGATCTAGGAATTTTCAAACCTCTTCCCATTAAATCAGCTAGTAAACTATCGATTGTTTCTGGTGTTACTTCTTTAATAAGTTTTTCTTGGTGATCAATATAAACATAACCAACTACAACTTTTTTAAATGAACCATAGATTTCAAGCATAGCTTTTGCATATAGAAGAACTTGTTCATAAATTTCATCAGACTCAGTAGGGATATTTCCAGTTTTCCAATCAATAACATACATTGTATCGCCATCTAAACCTAAGAAATCAACATAACCTGAAAAATCAGCCTTTCTACTATATTTCTTCTCAACTTGAATAGAAGAATTCTCTAAATCAAAATTGATTTGAAATGGTATTTCAGACTCGTGTTTCATTGTTAAAAGAGACTTAACAAAATCATCCTTTAAAATTATATCACATTGACCAGCAATATCTTCTTTATCTTTGTCAGTAAGAGTAGTAGAATTGAATAAACAATCAACCCCTTTAATTTTACTATCAATATATTTATGTGCAAATTGTCCTTTTTTGAAGTAGATCGGATTATAATCCCGTTTATCTACCTTAACTTTTTCAATAAACTTTAAATAATATCTAAAAGCACAACTTTCGAACATTTTTAACTTTGTAATTGATAAAGCTAATCTATCAACTTTTGCTTCTTTTATATTAGAATAAGCAGTTTCTAAAATTTCCATATTTTTCCTTTTTAGTTTTAACTCTTTAACTATAATATTATAGCTAAAAAGTCCTTAAAATAAGTTTAATTAACCTATCATTTCATACATTTTTTCATAATCATCTTCTTCAGGCTCTCTAACTGTAAGAAAAAGAGAAAGAATTATTCCGATAACATATTTCATCATTTGCTCCCTGAAAGTATTGCATCTGCTAAAAGCATTTTTTGCTTTTCAGCTTTTCTATCATAATAGAATTTTTCCAAGATTTCTGGTAAGATCCCTTGTTTATCCACTCTAAAAAACCCAAGTCCTGAAAATTCAATATTATACTTCACACAGACTTTTTCTACTTCATCAAAGTAGCTTAAATCTTTTAAGAAAATATCTTCTTTTTCATTGACCTTTCGTAATATCTCTATTGCTTCTGGAGGTAAATCTTTTTCTTTTATATAAGTATCTGGACTTAAATTAAAAGCAACTTGAATACTCGGATACAGCGAATTATAATCATAAGAAAATAACCATTCTAATAATCCAAAAATAGGGTGCTTAACAAATCCACCCTCTATTGGTCGGTGATCGCTATATTCACTTTCCGGAGGAAGAACCATTTTCTTCTCTAATGCTAAATGAGTTAAAAGAATAGTCCACGGAGCAACAGTCCCGAAAACTTCATTATAATTACAACCCATCATTTCAGCCATAGTTTGAATAAGACTTAATAAACCAACTTTTACATCAATATTTCTTAATACAACAACATCCATTACAGCATAATCAACAAACCCAACATAGTTATTTTTATAAAAATTATGAATTGATTTATCTTCACCATAATCCATTTTTCCTTGTCCTTTTTTAAGAATAACTTTCGTTATCCATTCAAGACTGTAGGACTTTTGATCTTTAAAAGTAAACTTTTTAAAAGCTTCCATTAAGTCAATAAGGTAAATTCCGTTCCATTCAACCATTCTTTGTCGTTTACCGAATTGATGTATTTCTTTATAAGAAGTCTTTCCTAATGGACTAAAATCATTAATATCAATTCCTAAATATTCTGCTCTTGCAGTTAGATAAGGGAAGTCAAATGTTTCAGCATTCCACCCAACAATAACAGTAGGGTTTATTTTCTTAAGAAATTTTATAAAAGTCTTCATCATAATAGTTTCATCTGCAATATGATGAAATACTAATTTTGAACAATCATTTTTATATTTTTCTTTAAGTTTAAGTTTATCTTCTTCTGAGATATCTTTAGTTTGAAATATAATAATACTATCACTTTTTTTATCAAGAATTTGAATGTGAGTAATAGGGATAATTGGGTTAAATGTATCAGGGAATGATCTATTATTCAAGTCAATAGCTTCAATATCCAAATACCAAATATTAATATCTGCTCTTTTATTTTGCTTCCAATATTGATGAGCATATAAAACTTTAGCAGTAACTGTTGAGAATTTTTTATTTAGAAGTTCGCATTCTTCTTTTGCTTTTTTAGTATCAGAAGCAGAAAGAAGTCCAGCTTCATATCTAACTTTCTCATCAGTTAAATGGAAGAATTCTCCATTCTGACTTTCTTTAAAAAACAAATTTACATTATCAATTTTTTGAAAATGAGATACTCCGTCAATATTTAAACGAGCATATTGATCCCATCCCTTTCTAAAAATACCCTCTAATGTTTTTGCCATTTTAATCCTTTATGTTAATAAACATCTATTTCTTTTAATTCTGTTGAAATTGTTGCTGCCATTAAGTAACAATCGTGTTCAACTTCATCAGGACAACTAAATTCATCCTTATCAAATAAACTATCATTTAAAACCTTTAAGTCATCTAATTTAAAGCTTTCTAATGCCTGTTCTAGGAGTTTTGCTTCCTTATGAGTACATTTGATTACAAAGATATCTTTTTTGCTCTTATGCTTAACTCTCATCCTCTAATCCTTTCATTTTTATTTGAGCTAATGCTTCTCTAACAAAAAGATCCCCTACAACTCTTAAAATATCTTTTAATTCGATTGTATTGATGTCACTATTGCTTCTAACAATACATTCTACAGATGTTAAATCAAGATTATGTTTTTCCATAATCGCCTTAATACTTAGAATATCTTCTCGTTCTACTTTTTGAACGAGAACTTCTTCTATTGATGGTGCTTTCATATTTTATCCTTTAATTTATTATACTATAAAAAGTATTAATCTTCGCTTAAATAGATTGTTGCAAATCTATTTCCGTCCTGAAAATAAAGTTCAGTTTTTTCATCAAATTTTTTAGTTGTAAAAACATTTGCTTTTGACATATGTTCAACACCTTTATCTAAACCAGCTTTTGCATCTTCTAATGTTTCAAATGACTCAACCTTTAGAGGAATTCCTCCCTCTATTTTACAATATACAGTGTACATCATTAAATCTCTGATAAAGTTTCTACAATTTTAACTGATTTTTCAATTAAAGCTTCTTTTAGAACTTCAAAAAGTTCTTCATTTAAAGCTGATAATGGAATATCTGCTTGTGT
>Ga0256828_1000779_pt1 | contig 20625 bp, 19 predicted proteins | sample CV88metaG_FD_185993 | JGI IMG/M metagenome (GOLD analysis project Ga0256828, IMG submission 185993) | Hydrothermal vent microbial communities from East Pacific Rise, Pacific Ocean - CV88 | ecosystem: Environmental > Aquatic > Marine > Hydrothermal vents | place: Pacific Ocean: East Pacific Rise...
CTAATGTTTGCATATTTTATTATCAATTCTTCAATTTCATTTTTTTGATTTTCTTTCATATGATTTGCCTTTTTTAGAATAGGTATGTTAGTGGTTAGTCGATGAGTAGTATATAGGAGTTAAACTGAAATAAATGTAAGATTGTATATTATTTTTTGTAAATTTAAAAAAAGTGGATGGGGTAGAGGGATTCGAACCCCCGAATATCGGTACCAAAAACCGAGGCCTTACCGCTTGGCGATACCCCAATGTGAAGTTAATATTAAGAAGTTAATAATTGGTTGCGGAAGCTGGATTTGAACCAGCGACCTTCGGGTTATGAGCCCGACGAGCTACCGAACTGCTCTATTCCGCGGTGTTTCAAACAACTCTTTGCTGTTTGTTGACGGAATTATAGGGAAAAATAAAATAGATGTCAAGGGTTTTTTGAAAAAATATGAAAATTTCTTTATTTTTTTGTTTTTATCATCTTTTGTAAGCAATTTTGCTATACTTTTTGGATGATAAATAATGAAATTATAGAGTTCTTAGTAGTTTATACTCTACTTGAAGTGTATGAAGTACAGTGGCAAAAAGGTAAAAGGGTTGTAGATATGCTTGGCCGTATCTATAAGTACTATCATAAGAGTGCTTTTTTAGTTTTGTTGATGCATCCAACTTTTTATTTTGCAATTTATTTTGCAATGCTAACAAACTATAATGGCTATGCTATAGCTTTGTTTGTTATTAAGGGAGTTGATATCGTGACAAAGCTTATTTTGACGAAACAAGTTTTTATAGATAAAGAGATAGAAAAAGATGTAGCAATGATGTTACAAACACCACTTGGAAACATTTTTCCTTATATAGGACTTGGTATCTATCTTCCTCTTGTTTATATGGCTTTGAGTCCTTATTAATAATAACTACTATATAATTATAGAAATAATATAGAAATATAAAAAATCAATTAAAGAGAAATATACTATGACACCTATACAAAGAGTTTTACAAGCTATAGAAGAGATAAAAAAAGGTAAAATGGTCATCATGTGTGATGATGAAGATAGAGAGAATGAAGGAGATCTAGTTTATGCTGCAGCATTCTCTACACCTCAGCATGTGAATTTTATGGCAAAAGAGGCAAGAGGGCTTATATGTGTTGCTCTCTCTAAAACTATAGCAAATCGTTTAGCGCTTAATCCCATGGTTGGTTCAAACACATCTTCATACGAAACAGCATTTACTATTTCTGTAGATGCAAAAACTGCATTAACTGGTATTTCTGCAAAAGAGAGAGATGATACTATTAAAATTTTAGCAAACCCCATATCTCATGCTGATGACTTAGTTCGTCCTGGGCATATTTTTCCTCTTATAGCAAAAGAGGGTGGTGTGCTTGTTCGTACAGGTCATACAGAAGGAAGTGTAGATTTATGTCGTCTTGCTGGCTTAAGTGAAGCTGGTGTTATTTGTGAAATTATTAAAGATGATGGAGAGATGGCTCGTCGTGATGATTTAGATATTTTTGCAAAAAAACATGACCTTCATACCGTTTTTATTTCTGATTTAGTTGAGTATAGACTTGCTAATGAAAGACTTGTAAAAGAGTTACATGTAGAGAAAATAAATTTCTTTGATACTGAAGTAAACAAGCATACTTTTGCCGATCATGATGGTGTTGAACATACTGCTTTAGTTTTTGGTGAAGTAGATACACTTGCAAATGTAAGGGTACATAATGTTATTCCTGATTGTGATTTACTTTTACAACAAGATAAATTTAAAAACTTAATGAGTTCTATAGAATATTTAAAAAAGCACTATGGTCTTTTAGTTTTTATTAACAAAACACATCATCAAGACAATGCAACTGCAAAAGAGTTTGGAATTGGTGCACAGATAATTAAACATTTTGGTATTGAAAAGATGAACCTACTTACTTCTATGAAACAAACTGACTTCGTAGGGCTTAGTGGTTTTGGGCTTGAAGTTCAAGAGATTGTAAAGGTATAAGTATGAGAGAATTTTTTACAAGAAAAGAGGATAATCAAGAGATTATCATAGAAAGTGATCTTAATGCGTATGCTTATTCTCAAAAGTATTCGTGGCTTTTAAGTGTTTTTATAAAGTGTGATACATGTAATGAAGAAACTGAAGGTTTTGAAGAGTTTTTAGAAACAAAAGAGGCTCTCATTATAGCACTTGAACATGATGAAAAAGCGAAGTATGTTGGTAGCCGTGTTGTTGATGGTTGGGTTGAACTTTATTTTTATGCAAATACTTCTAAAGGTCTTGACAGTATTGTGAAGAAGATCTTACAACCAAGTGCTTATGTTTATGAAAGTAGTGTTGTAAAAGATAATAAATGGGACTTTCATTACAAAAATTTAACACCAACAGAGCTTGAGTTATGTCATATTCAAAGTGATAAGATTATTTTTATGCTTGAAGATGAAGAGGATGACTTAAGTGTTGCAAGAGATGTTGAACACTATGTTTCTTTTGATACAGTAACACAAAAAGAGCGTTTTTTAGAGAATCTTTCTCTTGATGGATTTACTTTTAAAGATGAAATTAGTAGTGATGAATTTGAAAATGGCATAGCTTTAGTAAGACATCATAATGTTACTAAAGAGGAAGTTCAAAAAGTTGTTGAAGAGCTTTTTGATGAAGTGAAAAAAGAGCATGGTTACTATGAAGGGTGGAGTACTACTCTTATAGAGAGTGAGACAAAAGAGTAATGGCTATTCCAAGGCAGAAGTTATTTGCTATTGTTGGAAGTATTAATTATTTAGTTGTTATTTTTTTAAATGCCTTTACCGATTTAGGGCATAAAATAGTCATTCAAAATACTATTTTTAAAGTATATGATGGCAGTGAACAAATTGTTCTTACTGCTATCGTGAATGCATTGATTCTTTTACCTTTTATTCTTATATTTTCCCCATCAGGATTTTTAGCAGATAAATATCCTAAAAATAAAATCATGCAACATTCTGCACTTTTTGCTGTAGTGATAACACTTGGAATTACCTATGCTTATTATCATGGTTATTTCCTTTTTGCTTTTTTAATGACTTTTTTACTTGCATTACAGAGTGCTATTTATGGACCTGCAAAGTATGGGTATATAAAAGAGTTGTTTGGCGATGAGCATATTAGTGCAGCTAATGGTGCTGCTCAGGCTGTTACAACAGTTGCTATTTTAGGTGGTATTATTTTTTATACAGTACTCTTTGAAGGGATGTATAATGATACTTTAAGTAATGAATCTGAGATTTTAAAGGCAATAGCACCTATTGGATGGCTTTTAGTTGGAAGTTCTCTTATAGAGTGGTACTTGGCATCTCGTTTACCAAATAAAGTAGAAGAACAGAGTCAAAAAGTTTTTCGTATCGATCGTTATTTTAAGGGATTTTATCTCAAAAAGAATCTTACAACAGTGACACGAAAAAAAGAGATATTTGAGGCTATTATAGCGCTTGGTCTATTTTGGTCAATTTCTCAGGTTGTTCTTGCTGTCTTTGGGGAGTATGCTAAAGATGAACTTGGTGTGACCAATACTATTTTTGTTCAAGGGGTTATGGCTCTTGCTGGCATAGGTATTGTTGTTGGTTCTATTTTGGCAGCAAAACTTTCAAAACATTATATAAATGTAGGTTTAAGTGGAATTGGTGCTATTGGTATCACACTTATTGTTTTTAGTATACCATTTATAGATTCAATGCTAATTATTGCTATTCTTTTTACTCTTTTTGGTATCTTTTCTGGTTTTATACTTGTACCGTTAAATGCACGGATCCAACATCTTTCACCTCGTGTACAGTTAGGAACGGTTTTAGCAGCAAATAATTTTATTCAAAATATTTTTATGTTCTCATTTTTAGTACTTACAACACTTTTTGCATATTATGGTATGAATGCAGAGGTTTTATTTTACCTTATGGGTGGATTAGGACTTTATTTGACAATCCTTTTGTTTAAACGTTATATGGTACCTATATTTTGGGCTACAATGCAAATATGTTCTCTTCCTCGACATCAGTATATTTACCATGGATTGGAAAATATACCTGAGAATAAAGCTGTTTTACTTTTAAGTAATCATGTAAGCTGGTTAGATTGGATTTTACTACAACTTCCAATAGAAAGAAAAATCAATTATATGATGGATAAAGAGATTTATAATTGGAAGTTTTTTCATGAAATTTTTCAAGCAGGAGAAGCAATTCCAATCTCACCAAAAGGGTTTAAAGATGCTTTTAAAGAGGCTTATAAGAGACTAAAAAATGGTAATATTGTTGCCATTTTCCCTGAGGGTGCCATTAGCAAAGATGGAAATTTAGGGGAATTTCATAGAGGATTTGAACTTATACCTAAAGATTATGATGGAATGATTGTTCCTTGTTATATAGGTAGTGGGATTTTTGGAAGTTTATTTGCAAAATATAAACCATCAACAGCGAAACGTTCTTTGTTTAGGCGAAGAGTTGTGCACATATATTTTGCAGAGCCACTTTCAAAAGAAATGACAGCCCAAGAAGTAAAACAAACTATACAAAATATAAAGGAAAAAAATGAAACTTAATAAACCAAAACATTCTCTTTTTAAAAATGGAATGTATGCACTTGAAGGACTCGTAGATATTACAAAAAATGAGACCTCTTTTAAATGGCAACTTTTAGGGCTTTTTGGATTTGGGATAGTGAGTTTTTTACTACCTATATCTTTTGGATACAAAGCAATTTTATTTATTTCTCTTTTTCTTCCGGTTTTAGCTGAAGTTATAAACAGTTCTATTGAGAGAGTTGTTGACTTAGTTACAACAGATTATCACATACTTGCGAAACAGGCTAAAGATGCTGGAGCAGCTATTGTTTTACTCTCTTTATTGGTTACACTTCTTATATGGTTAGCTACTCTAGCAGTAGCTTTTGATATCTATTAAAGGGTGTAAATGCGTTTTTATTTTTTATTGACTCTTATTATTTCAACACTTCTTTATGCTCAAGAAAGACCTAAAATAGCACTTGTACTAAGTGGTGGTGGTGCACGAGGTGGTGCACATGTTGGCGTCTTGAAAGTACTTGAACAAAATCATATTCCAATAGATATGATAGTAGGAACAAGTATGGGCTCTTTTATGGGGGGAATGTATGCAGCTGGAAATTCACCGCAAGAGATAGAAGATATGTTAGTGAAGACAGATTGGGAAAAACATGTCAATACAGATTTTAATCGACAAGATATTCCTATGAGAAAAAAGCAGATTGACTATACATATCAAGGAAGGCTTGGTTTTGGTGTTAATGTTGATAATGATGTAGTGTTGCCAACAGGTGTTTTGAAAAGAGAGCTTTTACTTCTGAAATTTATGGAACTTACACAAAATGTACAAGATATAAAAGATTTTGATAAACTGCCTATTCCCTATAGAGCTGTAGCAACTGATATTAAAAATGGGGATGCTGTTGTTTTAAAATCAGGCTCTTTAGCAAAAGCTATTTATGCTTCAAGCTCAATTCCAGGTGGATTTCAACCAATAAACATAGATGGAAAAGATTTGGTAGATGGTGGGGTGAGTGATAATATTCCTATAGATGTAGCAAGAAAAATGGGGGCTGACATCATTATAGCTGTAGATGTAAGTGAACATTTTAAAGATAATATAGATGTAAATTCTTATATAGTAGTTATGGGGCAACTTGTTAATATATTAATGAGAAAAAATGCAGATGAATCTATAGCAACACTTTCAAAAAAAGATATCTTAATTACACCAGATTTAGAGGGCTATAGTGGACTTGATGCTGACAAATATAAAGAGATTATTCAAAAAGGGTATGAAGCTGCAAAAAAAGTACAACCTGAACTGCAAAAGATAGCGATTGCATTAGATGCGTACAAATCTTATAAAAAAAAGCATCGAGTAAAACCACAGTATCATCCACCTGTTATTGATGCTATTGAGATAGAAAATGAAACATATCTAAGTGATATTTCAATACGTAGAAGAATTCATCAAAAAGTTGGTACACAGCTTGATATTGAACAATTACGAAATGATATGCTTCATTTATATCATATGATGATATTTGATAGTGTTGATTATATTTTAAAGAAAAAAGATACTAAAACAATTCTTGTAATTAAAACAACACCTAGTTGGAATAATCATGGAGATATCCGTTTTGTTCTTGGTTTTGAAGATGATTTCAGAGGACATTCTAGTTATTCTATCAAGTTTGGGTATACAATGTTCGGTATTAATAGTCTTGGAGCTGAATGGAAAAATGATTTTGAGATAGGGCGATATCAAAAAGCGTATACAGAGTTTTTTCAACCACTTGATACAATGCAACGTTACTATATAAGACCTTATATATTTTATGAGTCTGTAACAGATGTATTTCCTCTAGAAGATTTTGCAAACCAAGAGCTTTTTTCAAGTCGTTATGGTGGTGGTATGGCACTAGGTACACATTTGGGAATGTCTTTAGAGTTAGAGGTGGCACTAGGTAGATTTAAAGATAATGTTGAGGTAGATAGTGCATCTGTTAGTGAACATTATAATGCACTTCCTTTGAGTGCTTCTTTAAAAATTGATAATCTTGATAATGTCAACTTTCCAAAAGTTGGTATGCGTTCAGAAGTAACATGGACAAAAGAGATGCATGGTATGGGAAGTGATTATGATTATGAACAATTTTATTGTGATATTGAAAAACCTTTTGAATTTTATGCAAACAACATTACACTTTATGTAAAATATGGAGATACTTATAAGAAAAATGATAGCTATATAGACCGTTTAGCTGGAAAGTTTATTCTTGGTGGACTTTTTAACCTTTCTGGATATGCACCATACTCTTATATAGGTGATAAGATGTTTTTAGGTGTATTAAAATACACCTATGAACTTAAAAGTGGTGGTTTCTTTGGAAGTTTAAATACACCGTTTTATATAGGTTTTTCACTTGAAAGTGGACAAACGTGGAATAATAATGAAAATATAAGTATAAATACTGTGCATAAATCAGCAACTATCTATGCAGCAGCTGATACTTTTTTAGGGCCACTTTATTTAGCTTTTGGCCAGTCGGACAAAGGTGATTCGAGTGCTTATTTATATTTAGGAGAGAAATTTTAATGAATACTACAACTTTGATTATTGGTGCTGGTGGTGTTGGGCGTGTGGTTGCTCATAAATGTGCAATGAATAGTGAAACATTTGGTAAGATTGTTCTTGCTAGTCGTACAAAAGAGAAATGTGATGTAATTGCAAGTGAAATAACAGATGTTACGATAGAAACACGAAGTGTAGATGCTGACAATACTCAAGAGCTTATTGAACTCATTAAAGATGTTAAAGCTTCTATCGTTATCAATGTAGCACTTCCATACCAAGATTTGACAATTATGGATGCATGTATAGCAACTGGGGTAGATTACTTAGATACTGCAAACTATGAACACCCTGATGAAGCAAAATTCGAGTATAAAGAGCAGTGGGCAAGAGATGAAGCATTTAAAAATGCTCATATTATGGGGCTTTTAGGAAGTGGATTTGATCCGGGGGTGACAAATGTATTTTGTGCGTATGCGCAAAAGCATTATTTTGATGAGATAGAAACGATAGATATCTTAGACTGTAATGCAGGAGATCATGGGTATGCGTTTGCAACAAATTTTAATCCTGAAATTAACCTACGAGAGGTAAGTGCAAAAGGGCGTTACTGGGAAAATGGAAAGTGGATAGAAACAGATCCTATGGAGATAAAAATGGTATGGGATTATCCTGAAGTGGGAGAGAAAGACTCTTACTTGCTTTACCATGAAGAGATGGAATCGTTAGTAAAACACATTAAAGGGCTCAAACGCATCCGTTTTTTTATGACATTTGGTGAGAGTTACCTTACACATATGAAATGTTTAGAAAATGTTGGTATGTTAGGGATAGAACCAGTTGAGCATCAAGGACAAAAGATAGTGCCAATAGAGTTTTTAAAAACATTGCTTCCTGATCCTGCATCTCTAGGACCTCGTACCAAAGGAAAAACCAACATAGGTATTGTTGCTGAGGGTATGAAAGATGGAAAAAGAAGAAAAATCTATATCTATCAGGTAAGTGACCATGAAGCATGTTATAAAGAGGTAAAAAGCCAAGCAGTATCTTATACAACGGGTGTTCCAGCTATGATTGGGGCAAAACTGATGTTGGAAAAAGTGTGGTATAAAGAGGGTGTGCATAATATGGAAGAGTTTGATCCTGATCCTTTTATGGAGGAGTTAAATAAGCAAGGGCTTCCATGGAAAGTAAAAGAGTTGTAAGATGACTTTTGAAGATATTATAAAAGGTATAGACTCATTACCTCCTCTTTCGACAGCTGCACGACTTGTACAGTTTATGTATAAAGATGGTTTAGAAAATGTCAATATCACGAGGCTTGTACGCATTATAGAATCGGATGCGATGCTTACAGCAAATATTTTAAAAATGATAAATGCACCTTACTATGGTTTTAGTAAAAAAATAGCGTCTGTATCTCAAGCTGTTTCATTGTTTGGTATTCGTCGTATACATCTTCTCATTGTACAGTATGCAATGGCAGAAACATTAGAGGCAGATACAAGTGTTTATGGCTTTTCAACTGCTCAGTTTAATGAACTCTGCCACCTTCAAAGTGCTTTAATGCTTCAGTGGTGCTCAAGAATTGAGCTAAGAGATGCACAATTTCTTTCTCCTCTTGCACTCATTATGGAATCAGGAAAGTTGATTTTAGCACGTGAAGTGGTTGCAAGTGATTATACTGGAGAGTTTAGAAAGGGTTATAATGAATGTGAGAGTATTGAAGAGTATGAAAAAAATCTCATAGGGACAACATCATATTATCTAAGTGCTGTTTTATTTGATCATTGGAATTTAGAGCCTATTTATGTAGAAATTTTAAAAAATTTAGATAAAACACCTAAAGAGAAAAAAGAGCTTGATGTTAAAATCCAAGCTTATATTAATGAAGTAGATGTGATTCGTACAGCAATTAATGCAAAAGAGATACTAACAGATATCTCTATAGAAAAAGCAGCTAAAAAAGTTGAAAAGATGGGTCAAAATAGAGAACTTTTTGAGAAAATTGCTTATAGAGTGCGTGATGCATACTTTAAAAAATTAGAAGAAGATAGTAACTGGTTTAAAAAATAATGTTTAGTTATGATGAGATTATTAAAGCTATAGATGCTTTACCTCCTTTGTCGAAAGTGGCTTTAGAGATTGAAGAGATGTGTAAGGTTTATGATACAGTTGAAATTAGTAAACTTGTAAAGCTTATAGAATCTGATGTTATGCTTTCTATTGATGTTTTAAAGATGGCAAATGCGCCTGCTTATGGTTTTTCTCACAAGATATCCTCTGTAGCACAAGCTGTTTCTCTCTTTGGTATTATGCAAATTAGAAGTTTTGTGATGCATCATGCTATTGCACAAACTATTGAAGCACGAATGGATATGTATGGAATTAGTAATGAAGAGTTTAACGATATCTGTAATCTTCAAAGTGCTTTAGTATTTCGTTGGTATACGAAAATTGATGTTGAAGAAGCTGGACGTATCTCCTCTTTAGCCCTTGTAATGGAGTCAGGAAAATTAATTCTTGCAAAATTAGTTTCTGAAAGTGATTATAAAGAACAATTTTTAGAAGGTCTCAAAGAGTGTAAAAAAATTTCAGATTATGAAAGAGAACTTTTTGATATAGATTCTTATCACTTGGCATCTTTAATGTTTAAACATTGGCATATGGAAGATCTTTTTATAGATGTGTTCAAAACACATGAGGAAAAAATTCAAGATTTGGAACTTAAACGTTATAGAGATATTTTGTTTATTGTTCGGACAGCTATTAATGTCAATGAAATTTTAACCAAAAAATCTGTTATGAAAGCATCTGTTTTAGTAAAAGCAATGGGGCTTGATGTTAACCATTTTATAAAGTCATGTGTTAGTGTTAAAGCACATTATAAAAAAGAACTTGAGCAAAGGCAACAAGATGAGTAATACTTTATCAACACCTCTTTATGTTTGTGAAGAGGAACTTTTAGAGAAAAACTTAAAACTTTTAGCATATGTACAGGAGCAAAGTGGGGCAAAGATTATTTTAGCACTCAAAGGTTTTGCGATGTGGAGCACTTTTGATTTGGTCTCAAAATATCTTAAAGGGTGTACAGCAAGTGGTTTACATGAAGCACAACTTGCTCGTGAAGAGTTTTGTAAACACAACCCTTCTGCTGAAGTGCATACTTACTCACCAGCTTTTAAAGAGGAGGATATACAACAAATAGCTGCTATCTCTGATGATATAGTCTTTAACTCTCCTTCGCAGTATAAACGCTTTATCAAGCAGGTTAAAGAGGTAAACCCAAATATCAAAGTATCGTTGCGTATTAACCCTGAGGTTTCCTCCTCCCCTGTAGATTTATATAACCCATGTGCACTTTACTCTCGACTTGGTACGACATTAGCAAATTTTGATGCTTCTCTTGTAAGTGAGCTTGATGGGCTTAATTTTCATGCTTTATGTGAGCAAAATGTAGATGCCTTAGAAAAGGTACTTCAGGAGTTTGAAAAAAATTTCTCTCACTATTTTAAACATCTGAGTTATATTAACTTTGGTGGTGGGCATCATATCACTAAAAAAGGGTATGATGTTGAAAAGCTGATAAAGATTATTAAAGAGTTTAGACAGAAGTACGGTGTTGATGTTTATTTAGAGCCAGGTGAAGCTGTAGGCTGGGAGTGTGGTTACTTAGAAAGTAGTGTTTTAGATATCGTTGACAATGGAATGAAAATTGCCATTTTAGATACCTCAGCTGAAGCACATATGCCAGATACCCTCTCGATGCCTTATCGTGCGATGGTACGAGGGAGTGGTGAGGCTGGAGAGAAAAAGTATACTTATCGTTTAGGTGGTAACACTTGCCTTGCTGGTGACATTATGGGGGATTACTCTTTTGATAAGCCTTTAGAGGTAGGTGATAGAGTAATATTTGAAGATCAAATTCATTATACATTTGTAAAAAATACTACTTTTAATGGTATAAAACTTCCCTCACTTGCTATTAAAAGAAAAGATGCAACGATAGAGCTTGTAAAAGAGTTTGGATATAAAGATTATAAGGAGAGATTGTCATGATAAGTGATAAAGAGAGATGGAACAAAAGGTTTCAAGAGAAGCCGTTTCGTGATTATGTAGAGCCTATTATTGAAAAATATATTGATGAAGCAGAGGTTGGTAAAGCTTTAGATATAGCATGTGGGCAAGGAAGAAACACACATTTTTTAGCTCAAAAAGGGTTTGAGGTAGATGCTGTTGATTTAAGTGACTATGCACTCTCTTGTATACAAGATGACCCTAAAATCAACAAAATAGAGGTTGATTTAGATGAGTATAACTTAGAGAAAAACAGATATAACCTCATCGTTAATATGAACTACCTTAACAGACGGTTTTATCATCAAATCAAAGAAGCACTCAAGCCTAACGGTATTGTTATATTTGAAACATTTATCATTGCACATGGAGATTTTGACAATCCTCAAAACCCTGAGTATCTTTTGCGTAAAAATGAGTTACTGCACGCTTTTATAAGTCTTGATATTATATACTATGAAGAGCGAGACGATATTAATCTGCGTGGAGAAAAAACACGCGTAGCCTCTTTAGTAGCGAGAAAATCATGTTAAAAGAGGATTTTAATGAGGGGCTTTTAGGGTTTTTAGATGCTTCTGTGACTCCATTTCATGCAACGCATAATATGTCGATGATGTTTACAAATGCAGGGTTTATAAAGCTTGATGAAAAGGAGAAATGGTCTTTAGAAGCAGGGAAGAAGTATTTTGTAACGCGTAATGATTCGAGTATCATCGCCTTTACCTACCCAAAGGTTACATCTAACTATCTCATGGTGGGTGCACATACAGATTCTCCTAATCTCAAACTCAAACCAAATCCTGTTATCAAAGAGCATGGTGTGGTAAAACTTGGAGTAGAGCCTTATGGTGGTTTACTTCTTAATCCTTGGTTTGATAGAGATCTCTCCCTTGCTGGTCGTATAAGCTTTGCAGATACAAAAGGGGATCTTCATACGACACTTGTTGATGCAAAAACAGCTTTGGCACACATTCCCTCTTTAGCGATTCATCTTGATGATAAAGCAAATAAAGAGAGAACAGTGAATAAACAAACAGATATTACTCCTATCCTTACAACACATCAAGATAAGTTTGATTTTGATGATTTTCTTCGTTGGCAATTAGCACAACAAGGGGTAGAAGATGTAGCAAAAATCTATGCGCATGAGTTAAGCTTTTATGATACACAAAAAGCTTCTTATGTTGGGCTTTACAAAGACTTTATAACAAGTGCCCGTTTAGATAATCTTTTATCGTGTTATGTGGGTATGTTGGCTTTATGTAGTGTTGATGCTTCCAAACCTATGCTTTTTGTGGCAAGTGACCATGAAGAGGTGGGGAGTGAGAGTGTCAGTGGTGCAGGAGGGAGTTTTTTAGAGAGTGTCTTAAAAAGAGTGTTTAATGATGTTGAGAGCTATACACAGATGGTGAGAAGCTCTTTACTTATCAGTGCTGATAATGCTCATGCTATTCATCCAAACTATCCTGCAAAACATGATCCACACCATACTCCTTATATCAATGAAGGAGTTGTCATTAAAGTCAATGCCAATCAGCGTTACGCTTCCAATGCTCCTACGATTGCCAAGTTTGCACAGACTGCTGAGGTTTTAGGGGAAAAAGTACAACACTTTGTGACGCGTAGTGATATGGGATGTGGCTCTACTATAGGTCCTATTACAGCAACGCGTATAGGGATAGATACTATAGATATAGGTTTACCAACATATGCGATGCACTCTATTCGTGAGAGCGCTGGAAGTGATGATGCACATGCTCTTTATAAGATTTTGGTCGCTTTAGATGTCTAGTATCACTCCTGAGGAGCTTAACCTTTTAATAGAACAAACATATAAGGTTGAAAATGAGTTTAATGAGCTCAAAGCTTCTTATGCACACCTTCAAGATACTGTTGAAAAGGTTGTTGAGTTTTTACCCAATGCTATTTGGGTGTTAAATGATGATGGGGGTGTTTTTTTACAAAACTCTTATGCTCGAGAGCTTGGAGAGTTGGTTGAACTTTTGGAGTATAAAAAAGAGGATTATGAAGTGAGTTTTCAATCACGCTCTTTTTTAATCAAAAGTGCCACTTATCAAGAAAAAATTATGTTCTCAGCAACAGATATTACAGAACAAAAACGCAAAGAGAATCTAGCTACTATGGGGCAGATGGCAGCACACCTCTCTCATGAGATACGAAATCCTATAGGAGCTATTTCTCTGATGAGTTCAACTCTTAAAAAAAGGGTTATTCCTGAAAATATCCCTATTGTTGAGGAGATTCAAAAATCTGTCTATAGAATAGACAGAATCATTAAAGCAACGCTGATGTTTTCAAAAGGTGTAGAAGCACATAAGAAAAAGATCTACTGGAGTGAACTCAAAGAGGCTTTAGATATGGCTATAGGGTATTATGGTTATACAAAAGAGATTAGTTTCTTTTTTCCTGAAGATGATTTTGAAATGAATGGAGATAAAGATCTTTTAGAGATGCTCTTTGTCAATTTTCTTACAAATGCCATTGATGCTATTGAGATGGATGATGAAGAGGAGGGTGTTGTAAAGATAGAACATACCCAAGAGGATAACTACCATATCTTTTATGTTTATGACAGTGGTGTAGCTATTGAGAATAAAGAGGAGCTTTTTGAGGCATTTAAAAGTACAAAACTAAAAGGAAATGGTTTAGGGCTTGTTCTCTCAAGACAGATAGCACAAGCTCATGGTGGTGATGTTACTTTATCTCAAAATGAAGAAAAATGTTTTGAGATAAAGTTAGTAAAATAACTAAACTATTTTGACAATCTGAGGAGGGATGGTTTTAAATACTTCTTTAAGACCATTTGCTCTTTTTTCTTTCATTTTTCCTGTTGCAAAAGGGGAAAGATAGTATGCTATTTGACGACATTCATCGGCATCATAGTTATTGTCATGCATAAATACAACTGTTTTATCGAGTTTGTGTATATGTTGTGAGAGTGACTGTGCATAGGCGATAATGTTTTTATGGTGACGGTCATATTTGTGTCCCATACCAAAGAAAACAAATTTCCCACTTAGACGGATGTTAGGGACATCAATGTAGTTTAACTCTCTATCATAGCGAGTAAGTTGTGTTGATGTGAGTTTATCTATATCTGCATCAAACTCTTCTAAAATCGGAGTAGGTTCAATATTTTCACGATTATAATTAAAAAGATAACGAATCTCTATAAGTTTCCCTTTATAGTGCTCTTTAAATGCAGCATTGAGTACATAATCTCTTTGTGATTCATGAAGCTCAACAAACTCATCATAATGTTCAAATCCATCTTCTTGAAGAAAACGGCTTAGTTTATACCCTTTTGGTGCGACTTCTGGGTTATAGAGAAAAACTGTCCCTGCGACATGTTTTCTTTTTTTCTTAAGTTTATTTTCCAAATCTTCAACACTAAGTATATCCTCATCATTTTCATTGATGTACATATAGTGTTCGACTAAGTAGTCCATATCAAAGTTTGTAGAAAATTTTCCAAATAGTTGCATTCTTTACCTTCGTTGCATAATTTTGTTTCATTTTACCATTTCAAAGCTTTAGGGTTCTTATTTATTCTTAAACTTGTGTATAATTACAAAAAAATTTAAAAGGCTAATTATGTCAGTATATGTTTTTGGACACAGAAATCCAGATAGTGATTCTATCATAGGTGCTATCGCTTTATCATATCTTAAAAATCAAGTAGAGAGTGAAGAGTATATTCCTGCTCGTCAAGGTGATATTTCTGCTGAAACAGAGTTTATTTTAGAAAAATTTGGTTATGAAAAACAGGTACCAGAATTAAAAACTTCAGTTGCTGGTGAAAAAGTATATCTTGTTGATTCTACAGATAAACCACATTTTCAAGATGATATAGATGAAGCAACTATAGTAGGTATAGTAGATCATCATAAGTTAGGTGATATTATCACATCAACACCTCTTGAAGCATGGATTCGTCCTATTGGTTCGTCAAATACTGTTATCTTTGAGATGTATAATGCTTATGGTGTTGAGGTACCAAAAGAGATAGCTGGTATGATGATGCTTGCTATTTTAAGTGACACTGTTATTTTTAAATCTCCTACATGTACAAAAGTAGATACAAAAGCAGTTAAAGAGTTAGCAGCTATTGCTGGTATTGAAAATTACAAAGAGCTTGCTATGGAGATGTTTGTTGTAAAATCAGCAGTAGAGGGTGCAAGTGCAAGAGATTTAAATACTCGTGATTATAAAGAGTTTGATATGAATGGTACTAAAGTTGGTATAGGTCAGCTTGAGATGGTAGATATCACAGTACTTGAACCTCGTGAAGAGGAACTTTTAGAAGATATGAAGAAGATGAAAGAGGAGGGTGGTTTACATACTGTTCTTATTCTTCTTACTGACATTATGAAAGAGGGTTCAAAACTTCTTGTTGTTTCTGATGAACCTCAAAAAATAGAAAAAGCATTTAACATTACATTAGAAAATAACAAAGCATGGCTTGATGGTGTATTGAGTCGTAAAAAACAAGTGGTTCCATTTGTGCAACCACAGTTTTAAGTAGTAGGAGAATTTCTCCTACTCTACATAAAGATAACGTTTAATTTTTTTTGTTGGTGTTTTAACAAATGGTTCAATTTGTTCTATAAATTTTGTAATTTTTGCATAAGAAGCAAGCTGAGTATTTGTTGTTTGACGCATCTCTTCAAGGTGCTCTTCGATTTTTTGTTTTACAACAGTTTCTGTTTCATTATTTGCTTTAAACATTTTGTCTATAAGCTCATAATCAAGATGTATTCTTGCAACAAGTTTTCCATCAACTTGAAGAACAAGGGAGTCTGCAACTGTCTCATTTTGATTGATGATAGATTCTAATTGTTCTGGGTAGATATTTTCTCCAGAAGCTCCTAAAATCATATTTTTACTACGACCACTTATAAAAAGGTATTCATCTTCATCGATATAACCAAGGTCTCCTGTTTTAAACCATCCATCTTCCATAACTTCTTGAGTTTGTTTTTCATCTTTATAGTATCCAAGCATAACACTAGGACTTTTAACAAGAATCTCACCCTCTCCATTTTCGTCCGGGTCTTTTATTTTGACATCGACACCAACCATAGCAAGACCAGTAGAACCAAGTTTGATTTTATATCCAAGACGAGTTCCGGCAATTAGTGGAGATGTTTCTGTAAGACCATATCCGACAATGTAAGGGAAATTAGCTTCTTTTAAAAACTCTTCAACATAACGAGCAAGGGGTGCTCCGCCTATTCCAAAAAAACGAAGTCTTCCACCAAATGTTTCTATAAGTTTTTTTCCTGCAATTTGGTTGAGTTTTTTTCGTGTAAAAGGGATGTTATAAAGAGTTCTCATGATAAAAGAGTTTGTAAAATTTGGAAGAACTTTGTTTTTATAGATCTTTTCTATAATCAGAGGAACACTTAGCATCATTGTAGGTTTTACAACGCCAAAAGCTTTTATAAGTACATTAGGTGTTGGTGTCTTATCTATATACACAACATGTGAACCATGTAAAACAGGGACAATCATACCAACAGTACATTCTAAAGTATGCGCTAATGGTAAAATAGAAAGAAAAACATCATTAGCTGTGATAGTAACGTTTTTATAGGCACTCATAGCATTGGTAACAAGATTTTTATGAGAGAGCATAACACCCTTTGAATGTCCTGTTGTCCCCGAAGTATAGAGCAATGCTGCCATGTCATCTTCTTGAGGTTTGTGAATTTGTTTAAGAAGATTCATTTTTTCAAGTTTTTTACCAAGCTTAGATATGTAACTATGATTTGTAAGTTCATCCACTAGTGTTAAATCATCTAATTTAACAACAAATTTCAGTTCAGAGTTTTCAAGCTCTTCAATAGTTTGAAGGTATTTTTTAGAAACAAATATAGCTTTTGCTTCTGAATGTCTAATGATATGATGTACATCAGCAGGATGAAAGTCTGGTAAAATTGGGACAATAACACCACCAAAGTAGGTGACAGCAAAGTATGCAACAGCCCAATTAGGCATATTTTCACTTAAAAGAGCTACTTTATCACCTTTAGAGATACCATTTGCTTTAAGCATGACAATCATCTCTTTGACACTATTGTCAAATGTTTCATAGCTCATAGGCTCTTGAGAGACTTTTGAAAAAGCATCCTTATCTTTGTATAGCTCTACAGAACGTTTTAAAAGAGCAGGTAGTGTAAACTCATCTAGGTTTTCATAAGGGTATGTTACCATGGTTTTGTCCCTTTATTTTTTCAATTATTATACATAGAAAAATATTATAGACAGCTTTTTATAACCTTTAAGTCATTAAGTGCTACTTTTTTGAGTTCAGGATTACGAAGTAGGTATTGCGGATGGTAGATAGGAACAAGTTTATGATTTTTAAAGTTTATAATATGTCCACGAACATTTTCAAAAGGATTTTCTTCTCCCATAAAACTGTTATAGCTTTGCTCACCAAGTAAAATAATTACTTTTGGTTGAATAAAATCTATCTGTTGATAAAGGTAGTTTTTACATGAATCATATTCAGATTTAGAAGATGTATTGTTATGTAATGTTTTACATTTTATCATATGAGTATAGTATGTTTGCTCTATAGGAATTTGGAGTACATTCTCTACCATTTTTTGTAGAATCTCTCCTGAACGCCCCGAAAAATAGTTGTTTGTACTATCTTGAATTTGAGAAACATTAAAATCTATAATCATAATATCTGCATTTGTATTGCCATACCCTTGCATCGCTTGAGTTCGGGATTTACTAAGGTCACAAAGGTGACAAGATGCTATCTCTTTATGAAGTTCTTGTATATTTTGAGGTCTTACATGTAAGCTTTCTTTGTTCAGTGTAAAAGGGTCAATATAAGTAAACCCCATAGCTTTGAGTCTATAAAGATTTTGTAAAAGGGCAAGGTTTTGGTAGGATTCTTTCATAATGTGAGTATAGTAAAATCGTGGTTAAAATCTACTTTATGGAAAAAATATGTTATGATGTTATGACAGAGCGATGGAGATATTGAATGGATTTTAAAAGCGAAACATTGGATGTTCACAGTTTTACACTTGAATCATCAAGTGAAGTTAAAAATGTAGTCAAAGAGGTACTTACTAAGGCTCATGATAGGGTTCTTGTTCATATTGTAGCCTTTATTCATAATACTGTTTTAGTACAAAACCTTAAAAAAGAGCTTGAAAAAAATATTGATAATATTGAAATAGTTCTTTTAAAACATGACAACAAGCAAGAGGCAAAACTAGTTCTTTTTAATTTAAAAACAAAAGAGGAAGAGCTTACATGTAACGAAGCTCTTCAAGAGATTTTTCTTGATAATGTAGAGAAAAATAAAATGATTGAAAGTTATAGAACACAACTTTTTGAACGCTACTTTAGAGACAATCTAACAAATCTTCCAAATCTTTATCAACTTAGAAGAGATTTACAAAATGATGAAGAAGAGTTTGGCATTATTTTAGTTAATATAGATAACTTTCAAACTATTAACAACTTTTATGGATTTGTAGTAGGTGATTATGTTCTTGAATATGTTGGTAATCATCTTAAAGAATTACTTGAAGGGTATAAAGTTTATAGACTTTCGGGGGCTGAATATGCCATTTTAACTACAAAAAACCTTGGATTTTATGAACTTAAAGAGTTTTTAGAAAATCTTTATCAGAAGTTACAGACTATAGAACTTATCTACCAAGAAACAAAAATATTTGTAAACTTTACACTTGCCTCATCAGCAAAGCATGACATAAGTAATGTTTTTTCAAAAGTTTCTATGGCTTTGATTTATGCAAAACAAAATAACCTTCCATTTTGGATTTATGAAAATAGAATGAAGTTTGAAAATGAATATGCAAGGAATTTAAAGCTTTCAGCACTTGTGCGTGATGCTGTTGAAAAAGAAAAAATCTTTCCTTACTTTCAAGCTATTTTTGATAATAGAACACAAGAGGTTGTTAAGTATGAGTGTTTGGCACGTCTAAAAGATGAGAATGACAAAATTTTAGCACCTGATTTGTTCATACCTATAGCAAAAAAAATCAAGGTATATCATAATATTACAAAACAGATGATAAATAAATCTTTTGAAATTTTTGAAAAACTTGAGTATGATTTTACTATTAATATAGCTATAGAAGATATAGTCAATGGTGATATGTTCTCTTTTATTGTTGAAAAACTCAAAAATTCTCCAGTATCTTCAAGAGTGACATTTGAACTTTTAGAATCTGAGGCAATCAAAGATTTCAAAAAGGTAGATAGATTTATAAATGAAATTGTACGTTATGGAGCAAAAATAGCTATAGATGATTTTGGAAGTGGTTATTCAAACTTTTCTTATCTTACAAAACTACAAGTAGATTACATAAAAATAGATGGATCACTTATTGAAAATATTGACGTAGATGAGACATCATCTTTAGTTGTTGAGACGATAGTAGATTTTGCAAAAAGGCTAGGGGTACAAACAGTTGCTGAGTATGTGCATTCTAGTGTAGTTATGGATAAAGTGAAAAGTTTAGGAATAGACTACTCACAAGGATTTTACATCGATATGCCATCCCCGAAAGTCAAGAAAGAAGAGGTATAAAGCCTCTTAAAAAGAGACTTTAAAAAGTTACTACTCAGTAACTTCTACAACAACTGGAGTTGATTCCCAAATGCCGTGTTTAGTACAGTAACCATGAGCTACTAAGTTAAGTTTTTTACCCATTGGTCTGATGTTAAAAGTAACTTCAGCATGAGATTTTTCATTTCCTAAAGTACCAGGTACAAAAGTAGCCATAGCAAGTTTAGTATCACCATTAAAAAGTGTGATAGACTCGATATAGTGATCGAAATCATCTGGGTGAGTATATTCGTTACCCATTTTTACGTTTACAGAAAGCATTTCACCTTTTTTAGCAACACCTTCAACTGTGATGAATGGTGAGTGACGATCGATTAAATCTTTTTTTGCTTCTCTTTCTACTGTGTCAATATCAACATATTTGTTAATTTTTGGCATTTTAAATCCTTTTGTTTAAGTTTAATTGCCGTATTGTAGCCTTAAAAACTTTAGTATTCTCATAAACAAGAGTATATTTGTCTTATTTAAGTTTAATTTAAAAGTAATTTTACAAGTTTTTAACGAAGAAATAGCTACAATCGCGTTAATTTATTATATAAAAGAGTATAGCTATGTTGAAACCATTATTAATCGAAATCGGTGTTGAAGAGCTTCCGGCAATTCCACTGTTAAAAGAGTTACAAAATATAGAAAAAAAATATCTTGCTATTTTAGAAAAACATAAACTTATCAGTGAGTTTGAGTTTTACTATACACCTCGTCGTCTAGTTATTTACCATGCAGAGTTTGCAACAGCACAAGAAGATAGTGTTGAAGAGTTTTTTGGTGCACCACTTGCTGTGGCATACAAAG
>Ga0256828_1000780_pt1 | contig 20615 bp, 16 predicted proteins | sample CV88metaG_FD_185993 | JGI IMG/M metagenome (GOLD analysis project Ga0256828, IMG submission 185993) | Hydrothermal vent microbial communities from East Pacific Rise, Pacific Ocean - CV88 | ecosystem: Environmental > Aquatic > Marine > Hydrothermal vents | place: Pacific Ocean: East Pacific Rise...
AATGTCGGTGATGCAAAAAATCTCAAACTCCTCTACATCCTCACCTATGCAGATATCAAAGGGGTTGGAGGCGATACATACAACTCCTTTAATGCCAAACTGCTCTATGATCTTTATGTAAATGCTTTAGAGGTAGCAGAGAATAAAGAGCGTATTACTGATGCGAAAAAAAGACTTATCATTGAAAAACGTCTTAAAAATATGGAGAGCTTTCAAGAACTGCCACGTCTGCTGCAAAAAAAGATTCTCTCTATCGAGTCCAATCTCTTCTTCTTTAAACATACGCCAAATGATATCATTGAGATTGCCAAAAGAGCAAGAGAGACTCAGGAGTACTCCTTTACAACCAGTAATAAAAACTCTTTGGTTATTGAGATTTATCGCAGAATTCCGCTTAACCTGGGCTATCTGCTCGCACAGCTCTCACACCTCGAAGTTGCCTCCATGGAGATATTTACTCTCTTTGATGAGCTTAAATACTTCAAGATCGAATTTATCAAGAATGTAGATGGAAATGAGCTCATAGAGGTACAAGATATCATCGATCATGCTTTTGATATGAGCAAAGAGGTTCGTCTCAAACCTGTAATCATTAAAGAAGAGGAGATATCTATTGATTGTGAACACTCCAAAACGCATGCAGAGATAAAGATCCATACCCATAACCAAACGGGACTGCTTGCTTACGTGATGCATAAGTTTGAAGAGATGCACATTAATATTGTCACTGCAAAGATACACTCTTCAAAACATAAAGTAAGAGACATCTTCTTAATGGAAAAACAAAACAATATATGCAATAATGTCGCAAAAATTTATGAAATATTATCAAATAACAACAAATAAGGTAGATATATGTGTGGAATCGTTGGCTATATAGGCAAAAAAAATACAAAAGAGATTTTATTAGAGGGGCTTAAAGAGCTTGAGTATCGTGGGTATGACTCTGCCGGTATTGCAGTACTGAGTGATGGAGAGTTTTCAAGCTTCAAAGCAACAGGCAAACTTATCAACCTTGAAGAAAAAACAGAAAACTTCAAAACAGATGGCTTTGCAGTAGGGATAGGTCATACTCGCTGGGCAACCCATGGTAAACCAACAGAGCTAAATGCCCATCCACATATTGGAGAGAGCTCTTATGTTGTACATAACGGTATTATAGAGAACTATGCAGCCTTAAAAAAAGAGCTTCAAAATGAAGGAGTACGTTTCTTAAGCCAGACAGATACTGAAGTGATCGTGCATCAATTTGAAAAAAATCTAAAAAGTGCAAAAGATGCTTTTGAAGCCTTTAAAAAAACTGTAAAAGAGCTCGAAGGTGCCTATGCCATCTTGCTTGTTACAAAGAGTGAACCCGAAAAGATCTTCTTCGCAAAAGAGGGTTCACCAATGCTTGTCGGTATCAATGAAGCAAATGAGAAGTACTTCGCTTCATCAGATACACCGCTTATCGGCCATGCTACACAGGTAAACTACTTTGATGATGGTGACTATGGTTATGTATCACCTGATGAGATTGTTATCTTCAGCAGAGATGATAAGCAAAAAGAGCCTAGCTTTCAGACACTCACAACAAACAAACTCTCTGCACAAAAAGATGGATACCGCTTTTTTATGGAAAAGGAGATCTATGAGCAAAGCAGTGTTATTGCAGATACACTGCTTGGACGCGTGAGCGATACAGAAGTGATTTTTGAAGAGTTTGAGAGCTCTTTGTTTGATGGTATCAGTGAGATAAAACTGTGTGCCTGTGGGACATCTTACCATGCAGCCCTTACAGCTTCATATATGTTTGAGCGCTATGCCAAGATAAGAACATCCGTAGAGATTGCTTCAGAGCTTCGCTATAGAGAGCCAATACTTACAAAAGACACTCTGTTTGTAGTTATCAGTCAAAGTGGAGAGACTGCAGATACGCTAGAGACGCTTAAGATGGCAAAAGCAGCAGGGCTCAAAACACTTGCTGTTTGTAATGTTGACAACTCTTCTATGGTACGCCTTGCAGATGCGACAATTCTTACTCGTGCAGGTGTAGAAAAAGGTGTGGCTTCAACAAAAGCCTTTGCTACACAGGTTACTGTCTTTTGGATGCTCTCCCTCTATGTTGCAAAACTGCGTCAAACACTCACGCAAGAGGCTCTTTCACACCAGCTAGAGCTCTTGCGCCTTGTGCCAAAGAGCGTACAGGTTGAAGAGGCGATGCATGAGCGCATAAAACGCCTCTCAAAACGCTACCTTCATGGTCATGGATTTTTCTTTATTGGTCGTGATGTATTTTTCCCTCTTGCTCTTGAGGGTGCACTCAAACTCAAAGAGATCAGCTACCTTCATGCTGAAGGATACCCAAGTGGAGAGATGAAACACGGTCCTATTGCACTTGCTGATCCAGAACTCTTTACAATCGCCCTGCTTCCAGAGCATCTGCTGTATGACAAAGCAAAATCAAATGTAGAAGAGCTTAGTGCAAGAGACTCTACTATCTGTGCCATTTCACCTTTGGAGTTTGACAAAGCAGATGACTTTATAAAAACAAAAAAACAAAAAGATTATATGCTTGAGTTTTTTGAGATGATGGTTGTCGTGCAGCTTCTCTCGCTGGAAATTTCAGTTCGTCTTGGCAATGACGTAGATATGCCAAGAAATCTTGCTAAGAGTGTAACAGTCGAATAGACTGTTCACTATTTTCTTCCTTTTTTCATATTTGATTTAGTTATGCTCTGCTAGAATCAATATTAATCAAATCTAATAAAAAGATTTTTAAATGCAGAGCAAATCAAAACTCCTTCTTATTGTCACCTTTATGCTACTTGGTCTTGGCATCGCCATTATTGTCAATGTTTCTTTAAACTTTAGAGAATACAGTATCCAAAGTGCCACTGAAAAAGCCACTACAACTGCTGCTATTGTAAAAGATGGATTAACAGCACACATGGTTAATGGCATTATGGATAAACGCCAATATTTTTTGGATCAGATATCCAGTAATAATGATGAAATAAAATCGCTATGGCTAGTACGTTCGAAAAAAGTTATTGAACAATTTGGTCCAGGACTTAATAGTGAAACAATAAGAGATGCAATCGATAAAAAAGTTTTAAAAAGTGGTGAGACAATCCAAAGAATTCATGAAAACACAGATGGTATAACACTTCGTGTTTCTATTCCATATAAAGCCACTATAACAGGTAATCCTAACTGCTTAAGTTGTCATAATGTACAAAGAGGTGATACTCTTGGTGCGATAAGCATGGAATTTGATATTACCAATATGCGAAATGCCGGGATGATAACAATTTTGAAAATACTTGGTATCAATCTTGTTTTTATTGTTGTTGTTCTCTTACTCATCAACCATTACATCACTCCATATATGAAACTTTTTGCTGATATGCAAACAGGAATAAAAAAGGCTTACAGCGGAGACTTTACACATAAGTTCACTACAAGTATTCAAGGAGATGCGAAAAATATTGTTAATCAACTCAATACTCTTTTTCAAAAAATGCAAGAGACTTTTGGCGACATCAAACACAACCTCTCTACTTTTATACCTCAAGGATGTGTCTCATCTAAAGATCCACTCTACGAAGCAAAAACCATCATAAAAGAGCTTTCAGATATCTATAAATTTAAAAAAACAATAGAATTGGATATATCGAAAGAGATTGTTTACAATAGAATCGTTGATGTACTTCAAAATAAATATGAATTTCAACACTTTGCTTTTTATGAAGTAAACGTAACGACAAATACAAGAGAAGAGATCTACATCTCATCGGGAAGTTCAATATGTAATCAAGAAGTAGCAGCAAATGCACTCCTTTGCAGAGCTTATCGCACATCTTCAGATGTCATCTCAACCGAATTTATCAATCTTTGTCAAGAATGTAGTTGTGATAATATTAATTATGTCTGCATCCCTTTTAATATCAATGATGAGTACTCTTTAGTTATCTCTATCACAACCTTAGAGAAATCAGAAGTCAGTAAGATAAATTCACTTATCCCAAGTATCAAAAACTATCTTGAAGCTGCAAAACCTGTTATTGAGAGCAGAATACTTACCGATAAACTACGTGAGACATCTTTACGTGATGGCATGACAGGGCTTTATAATAGACGTTTTTTAGAAGAGTTTATTGATAAATTTATGAAACAGGCAAAACGTCTCAATGAAAAATATGCTGTTTTAATGCTTGATGTAGACTTCTTTAAAAGTGTTAATGATACCTATGGACATGATATTGGAGATAAGGTTATCAAAGAGGTAGCAAATGTCCTTCAAGAAAATATTCGAGAGTCAGACTTGGCAATTCGATATGGTGGAGAAGAGTTTGTAGTTCTTTTACACAATGCAGATGAAGATGGAGCACTTAAAGTAGCGAAAAAAATTCACACTGCATTTGGTGACTTAGTATTTGATGTAGGTAGTGGAGAAACTATACAAAAAACGATCAGTATCGGTATGGCCTTCTTTCCAAAAGATGGTGATACAATCTGGAAATGTATCAAGTATGCAGATACAGCTCTATATGTTGCAAAAACAACAGGACGGAATAAAGTAGTCATTTATACAAAAGAGATGAGTGAAAGCGGAGAGTTACGTTAAGAGGGTTTTGAAGGAGTGCACTTTCAGTACATAACAAACATAGCGACGCAAAAAAGCACGTCGCTATTGTAAGGTTTAGCTACAGCCACACCCGCCGCCACTCTTTTGTGGTGCAGAAGATGCTCCACCAGTAGAACAAGCTGATACACCTGGAGGTGTTGTTGGTTGAACTGCTTCATTGTCAACTCCACCATTTGCATTGATCTCTTCTATTGTGTTCCAGATAGACTCAGCAGCTTTATGATAACGCTTCGCTGATTCAGACTCTGGAGCAACAAAAGTGATAGGTTTTCCTTCATCACCACCAGCTCTAATTGCCGGCTCGATTGGAATCTCTGCGATTACTTTTGTATCGAACTCTTTAGCCATTGGCTCAGAAGTTCCTTTTCCAAAGATATCATACTCTACACCAGTATCTGGTGCGATAAATCCACTCATATTCTCAACAATTCCAGCGATTGGAATGTTAAGTTTTTTAAACATATCTAAAGAACGACGAGAGTCATCTAGAGATACCCCTTGTGGAGTTGTTACAGTAAGACCTGCAGTTACTGGAACAGACTGTGCAAGTGTAAGCTGTGCATCACCAGTTCCTGGTGGCATATCGATAACAAGTACATCTAACTCAGACCATAAGATATCACGCAGGAACTGCTCGATAGCTTTCATGATCATAGCACCACGCCAGATAAGGGACTGTCCCTCTTCCATTAGTGAACCCATAGACATCATCTCTAGTCCATACGCTTTGATAGGAAGAACTTTGTTCCCGTTTACTTCAGGTTTCACATCAGCAACACCGAGCATACGAGGAATATTTGGACCATAGATATCTGCATCTAAAAGACCTACTTTTTTACCTTGTTGTGCAAGAGCGATGGCAATGTTTACCGATGTAGTTGATTTACCAACTCCACCTTTACCAGAACTTACCATTAAAAAGTTTTTAACTTGTGGAGCAATATTTTTACCACGAGAAGAAGACTCTCTTGGCATTACAGGAGCTTTAATGTTAACAGTAACATTTTTAGCACCTACACGTTTTAACTCTTCTGTAGCTTCTTCTTTGATCTGTTGTGCTACTTCTGGAGCAGATGAAGTGATATCTACAGTAACACTTACATCATCACCATTGATAGCAATATCTTTAACAAAACCAAATGTCACGATATCCTTAGTAAAGCCAGGATACATAACTTTTGACAATGCTGATTTTACAATTTCTTCAGTCATGAAAAATTTTCCTTTTTGTATAGTTTTTGATTTTCATAATCGTATCATATCTAAATAAGACAAATATTGTCTTATTTAAAATCAAGTTTTTTAAAGAATCACTTAAGCCAAAGCTTCTTCAGCTTCATCTTTTGCTTTTGATTCATCGATGATACGTTGGATTCCCTCTGGATTATCCATGATATCTTGTGTAATTTTATATGAACAGAACTTCGGTCCACACATAGAACAGAACTCTGCTTCTTTAAATACATCTTGAGGAAGTGTTTCGTCATGGTACTCACGCGCACGCTCACTATCCAGTGCCAGCTCAAACTGTTTTTCCCAGTCAAATGTATAACGTGCATCACTCATCGCATCATCCACATCACGCGCACCTTTACGACCACGAGCAATGTCAGCAGCGTGAGCTGCAATTTTGTATGCAATGATACCTTCCCGTACATCATCTGCATTTGGAAGCCCTAAGTGCTCTTTTGGTGTAACATAACAAAGCATACTAGCTCCATGCCAGCCACCAACTGCAGCACCGATTGCAGAACTGATGTGGTCATATCCAGCAGCAATGTCAGTTACAAGTGGCCCTAAGATATAAAAAGGTGCCTCATGACAAAGCTCTCGCTGGATCTTCATATTACGCTCGATTTGATTAAGAGGAACATGACCCGGACCTTCAATCATAACCTGAACATCTTTCTCCCATGCACGAAGTGTAAGCTCACCAAGAACTTTTAGCTCACCAAGCTGTGCATCATCAGACGCATCTGCCAAACAACCAGGACGAAGTGAATCACCTAAAGAGAGACTTACATCATATTTACGACAGATATCTAAGATATCATCAAATGCACTGTAGAAAGGATTTTCTCTATGGTAGTGCATCATCCATGCAGCCATTAAGCTTCCACCACGAGATACGATTCCCATCTTACGCTTTGCAACTTTTGGCATAGTTTCCAGTAAGAAACCTGCATGAATTGTAAAGTATGAAACACCTTGCTGTGCTTGGCGCTCCAGTACATCTAGCATTACATCAATAGTCAAATCTTCGATCTTGTTTCCAACATCATGTAAGATTTGATAGATCGGTACTGTTCCTATTGGAATCTTAGAGTTAGCAATAACTGCCTTTCTAATCTCGTCTAGGTCCCCTCCAGTACTTAAATCCATCGCAGTATCAGCCTTATAGTGTTGTGATACTTGAATCTTTTCAATCTCACCCTCTACATCTGATGCGATTGCTGATGAACCAATGTTTGCGTTGATTTTACATTTTGCTGCAAGACCTATCGCCATTGGCTCTAGATTTGTATGGTTAACATTTGCAGGTATTATTAATCTTCCTCTTGCTATTTCACTACGAACGAGCTCAGGAGACAAATCTTCTATCTTGGCAACATACTCCATCTCTTCAGTAATGATGCCTTGTTTTGCGTAGTACATCTGTGTCCTTACCGGATCACTCTCACGCTTTTTTACCCATGAAGATCTCATAAGTCTCTCCTCAATATTTATCTTATACTTTTATATATATGATGGAAATATAATCAAATAAAGTTAATCTAACCTAAAGCCTCTTGATTGATATGATTCTTTATGTAAGATTTGAAATAACTCACTATTAATTCTCTACTTTAAGATTAAACAAGATTTTCAAAGTGTATAATTTCGTAACACTTAAAAAGTTCAGGAGTCTTTTTGTCTGATTTGACACTTATTTTACTATCTGCTGGGAGTTCCAGCCGTTTTGGCCAAGATGTAAAGAAACACTGGTTACGCATAAATAGTAAGCCTTTGTGGCAATTTGTAGCAGAGCGACTACAAAAAAGCAAATATTTTAAAGAGATTATAATAGTAGCCTCTCCTGAAGAAATTCCTTTTATGCAAAACTATGCTGAATTTACTTTTGTAACCGGTGGTGACACAAGACAGGCATCTTTAAAAAATGCACTCCAACATGTAACGACTCCTTTTGTACTTGTTAATGATGTTGCACGTGCTTGTATCTCTGAAGAGTTAATAGAGAAACTTCTAGCTCATAAAGAAGATGCAGATGTTGTTGTTCCCTATCTTGGAGTAACAGATACTATTGTATATGGTAATGAGACAATTGACAGGGATAAAGTAAAACGCATACAAACACCACAACTCTCAAAAACACACAAGCTAAAAGAAGCACTCCAGAGTGATGAAATATTTACAGATGATAGCAGTGCCATTGTTGCACATGGTGGCAAAAGAGCTTTTGTTCTTGGTGATGAAGATGCCCATAAGATAACCTATCTACATGACCTTACGAAACTACCATGTTTACAAGACCCATCAAAAGATATCTTAAGTGGCAATGGCTTTGATGTACATGCCTTTGAAGCAAACAAAGAGATGTGGCTTGGTGGCGTAAAAATCGATGTAAATTATGGCTTTGCAGCACATAGTGATGGTGATGTCGCTATTCATGCACTTATCGATGCACTTTTAGGTGCTGCAGGCATGGGTGATATCGGTATGTTGTTTCCAGATAATGATGAACAGTATAAAGGGATTGACTCCAAAAAGCTTTTAAGTCATGTTGTAAACAAGCTCTATAACTTTGGTTTTGAGATTGTCAATGTTGACCTGACCATTGCTGCACAAAAGCCACGTTTACTTAACTACAAACAGAATATGAGAAAAGCTCTTGCAGCCATTTTAAACATAGAGCTGCAACATGTCAATGTCAAAGCTACAACTACAGAAAAACTAGGTTTCGTAGGGCGTAAAGAGGGAGTTGCTGTTATGGCAAATGCAAATTTAAAATATTTAGATTGGAAAAGTATAAAATAAAATGAAGATATTAATTATAGAAAACGAAGTATATTTAGCACAGAGTATAGCAACAAAGCTTGGTGAGTTAGGACACAGTTGTGAAATGTGTACCTCTACAAAAGATGCTATCCGTAGTACAAACTACGATGTGGTTCTCCTTTCAACAAACATCAACGGTCAGGATTTCAACCCCGTTATTGAAACATTTAAAGACTCTATCGTTATCTTAATGGTGTCATATATCTCAAATGACACAGTTTCTAAGCCACTTGCAGCTGGTGCGAAGGACTATATACTCAAACCATTTATGATAGAAGAGCTTGTGCGCAAGATTGACCACTATCAGGACTATGAGAAGCTCAAACGCAAAACCGAAGCGTATGAGAAGTATCTTGAACATACATTTGCAAATACACAGCATGGACAAAACACACAAAATCTTGAATTTCCATTCTTTATCTCTTCAAACTTCCAAAAATATGCAGATGCTTTTGCATTTGAAGTTGCTAAAAATGAAAACACACCACTGAGCTTTATCTCTTTGAGCGATTCAAAAGCATTCAGTGAGATTGAAAATGCAACACCAAACACTATTCTTTACATTATCAACTACCAAACGCTCAAAAAAAGTGACAAAAAAGATTTTTGCAAACTTATAGAGGGGAAAAAAGCTATTATTCTCAGTAGTGACAAGATAGAAGATGTCGAATATCCGGTTATTGAGATAAAAAGTGAAAGTAATGTTTTTGACCGTGGAGAAATCTTACCGATTGAGGACTATGTTAAATTTATAGTGCTAAACTATCAGGACAAATATCCAGATACAGAACTCTCTAAAAAACTTGGCATCAGCCGTAAAAGTCTCTGGGAAAAGAGAAAAAAATATGACATCGTCAAGAAAAAATAAAACACTTTATATCGACAAGGAAGCAGCCTCTGCACTAGAACTTGTAGCTGATGGACTCTTAAAACCAGTTACCAAGCTGATGAACGAAGCAGAGTCTAAAGCTGTTTTGGAAACTGGACTCATTGATGATAAGTCATTTCCTTTTCCTTTTATCTTAGCACCCTCGGGTAAAAAAAACGAAGAAATTCTTGCTTCACTAAAGAGTGGTGAAGAGGTTTTAATCATCTGTGATGATGAAGAGTTTGCCCTTTTAGAGGTTGAAGAGACTTTTCAGATAGACCCAAGTGAACGAGTAAAACATATCTACGGGACAGATGATCTTTCTCACCCTGGGGTACAGGCAACGATGAAACGTCTTGGTTCATGGGCAGTTAGTGGGAAGTACACGCTCCTTAATAAAGAAGAGAACAGCTCAAAAAAAGCTATCCAAAAAGCAAAAGAGCTTATCGGTGCAAAACATACTACCTCCATTGTAATGGCAGCGAATCCTCTACATCGTGCTCATGAACGTCTTATCCGTCAGACCTTAGAGAGTACAGATCTGCTTGTCATCTTTCTTTTAAAACCTTACGACAGTGCCAACATCGCTTTTGACGTACGAAAAGAGGCTCTAGAGTTTTTTATCAACAACTTTTTACCAAAAAACCGTGTCGTTATCGTTCCACTTGAAAACAGCTATATCTTTGCAGGTTATAATGAGATCATTATTGATGCCATTGTTGCAAAGAACTATGGTTGTGACAGGCTTACTGTTGGAAGAAATCATGCAGGACTCGGTATGTTTTATGACTGTAACTCAAACAAATCTATCATTGACAAAGTAACAGGTATAGACATAGAGATAACAGTAGCAAGTGAATATGTTTACTGTGATCAATGTAAAACACTTGTAAGTAAAAACACCTGTCCTCACGGACAGCACCATCAGATCTCTTACCATGCTGACTCCATTTTAGAACTACTAGAAGCTGGACTTTTGCCACCTGCTGTACTTATGAGAAAAGAGATCAGTGCATTTATTCTCTCCAAACTTATTCCAAACAGGTTGAAAAATCTTGAAAAGCTCTACTATGACACTTTTCCGGTTCAAGGTCTGCTTGAAGAGCATACAGAAAAAGATTTTTATCTTGAGCTTATGAAGCTCTACCAAACAACATCACTGACATAAGGATACAACAGAGAATGAAATGGTTTTTTTTAACAGTAGGATACAGTGGCCTCTCTCCCAAAGCACCCGGTACTATGGGAACACTGGCATCACTGCCTTTAGGGATTTTAATACTGCTTTACTTTGATGAGATGACTCTCTTTTTAGCAGCGACACTTATCTCTATCATCGCCATTAAGGTGATTAACGAGTATGAAGAAAAGACAAAAAACCATGATGACCAACGCATCGTTATTGATGAGCTTGCAGGGCTTTGGTTTGCCCTTAGCATCGCTCCTGCGACAAGCATAGACCCATCTGCACTTTTTGATTGGCACAATGGATTTTTGATTCAAGCCCTACTTTCATTTGTGCTCTTTCGCTACTTTGATATCACAAAACCCTCTATCATCGGTAGACTGGACAGAGAAGCAAAAGGTGGTGTTGGTGTTATGGGTGATGATATTGTTGCTGGTTTTGCAGCAGGTATCTCTGCTGCTGCACTCTGGCAGGGATGGCTCTACTTAGAGAGTTTAATGGCGTCATAAGCTCTCTGCGTGAGCGCATCAAGCATATCATCATAGCCGATATACTTACTACCAAGCTCCTGCGCTCTTTGTTTAAGTGCTGAGAACATCTTTGCATTTTTCATATCAAGTGCATACTTTGGCATCTTTGTTATCATAGAGAGTGAGTCAAACTCCGAAAAATCAAGTACAACGTCATAGCTACTTAGATCTACTTCCATGCCATAGGCTATACGATTGATATCTGCATTTGAGATATCCAGCTCTTTAGTAAATGCAAGTAACGCTTCTAAGTTTTCATCAAAGTAACTCACTTCAAAACCACACGATAAAAACGAAAAAGCCTTTGCATAAGCACCTCGACCAATGATAGCTACCTTCATAGCAAAGAGATCTTTAAGCTGCTCTGTAAGAGCACGTATACTAAAGATATCTCCTCGAAGCTTGCCCTCTTCTTTATAAACAATATCACACATACCACTGCGTCTTGCAATAGAACTCATATCATCCATCATCTCAGGCATAGCTTCCACATACTCTGTAGCAATCACTGCACCGTTTACGTGAGAGTTTTTCATATTTGTCACTGTAAAGTAGAGATCATCTTCTCTAATGTTCATAGGAATGATCATAATATCATCCCCATTTGCCTTAAAGAGCTTGTTTAGCTTTGCAGAAAAGCTGCTTGCTCCTGCATGCTCACCAATGTAACCAAAAAGTTTTGTCTCTTTTGATATTATATTGTCATTGTTCATCATAACTATTCTATCCCCCATAATGCTTTTGCTTCATCTTCTTCTATCTGACATCGCCTGCAGAGTTTCTCATCTGGATTGTTCGAACTAAAGATCATATTACACTCATCACAGCGTCTTACAGTAAATGAGATAAGATTGACAATTTCAGGTTCAAAAAACTCTTTTACATTATATGACGGTGAAAGTGTGATGGCATCTGGTTCACAGACATCATGACAGATATGACACTTGATACACAAAAATGGATCAAAGTCTATCTTTGAGTTCTTGAGATCACTGCTAAGAGCCCCTGTAGGACAGACTCGATAACACATCTGACAGGCTGTACACGCCTCTTCATTCATCAACTTTTGTGAAGTAAAGCTTATCTCTTCACCATCAATGATATGAAACTGTGACGGTGTTTCTGCTCGCTTCATTGCAGTAAAGAGCAGCTTTCTTTTGTCTGGAATGACCTTTTTCTTTAGCAGTGCAATATCTGTCTTTTGTAAGGTATGCTCTACAAGTTCATCGGTAGCTTTTTGCACCTCATCTTCAAACTCTTTTTTGGCTTTTGCTACATTCTTGAGTGTAAGTCCACTTAAAAAGCTGCGTCTGTCATTGCTGTTGTCATGCTCTGTGTTTTCAAACTTCACATTTTCTAGAGTGATGCAAGCATCACTCTCCATCGCTTCAAGTATGTAGTTTGCCTCTTCTGCATTTTTCTCTATCTGAGGCATGCATTTATGTGCCAAGTCACACTCACCACAATATCCCATATCAAAAACAAGCTCTTTTTTTATAAGCGCCATAGAGAGCAGATGCTCAACACTCAGTGCTGCCAGACAGGGAACATTTTTACGACAGGAAAGAAGGTTTGAGGCATCTTCGACAAACTCAAAGAAGAAGTTTGTTGGTGAGAACTCATCCATAGAGAGTGCCTCACTTGGACATACCCCCATACAAGCACCACAGCTCACACACGCTGAGAAGTTTATAGCTGGTAAGGGATTACACTCACCTATGGCTATGGCATTTGTCGGACATATTGCTTCACATGCCCTGCACTCACTCCCAACACTTAAAGAACGAACACAGAGTCCTGCATTTAATTGAATCATTGTTTTATCTTTCAGTTATAATAATTTTTGATGATTTTATCACAAAAGGCTGAAAATAGATTTAGCTCTTTTGATCACACTTTGTTTCATCATAGATTGAAAGTGACGGAAATGCAAATTCAAGATTATTCTGCTCTAAAATTTCCATAATCTTCTCCATAACATCCTGTTTGACACGAAGCCAATCTTCCCACTTCACAGACTTTGAAAAACAGTATATAAGAATGTTTATACTTGAGTCTGAGAACTCATCTAAAAAGACAAGTAAAGTACGTTTAATCCCCTCCAAATCATCTTGAGAGACAAGTTTAACCATTCTCTTGGAGCGATGTGGTCTGAAGTGTTCATACTTTGTATCTTTGGTTGCGATTTCTGGATGATTTTGTAGCATCTCACGGATTTGGACTATTGCATTGTTGATATCTTCTCGTTTAGAGTCATACTTAACCCCGATTTTCATCTTGATACGACGACCCAGCTTTCTTTTGTCCCAGTTTTTTATATCTTTAGAGGCAAAAGTACCGTTCGGAATGGCAATAAGCGCATTATCAAAGGTACGCAGTGTTGTAACACGCAGACCGATCTCAACAACAACCCCCTCTTTCCCGTCTATCTCTATCCAGTCACCTTGTGAGAAGATGTTTGAAAAAAGAATCGAGAGCGTTCCGAAGAAGTTAGAGATGGTATCTTTTGCAGCAAATGCAACTGCAAAACCACCAATTCCTAGACCAGAGAGAACAGCTGTGAGATCCACACCTGCAAAGTACAGAACGAACAAAACCCCTATCGTAAAGATAAAGAAGTTAATGATTTTTATACCGACATTTATCAGTTCCGCTTTTACACTGGAGCTATCACGGACGAGTTTATTGAGGTTGAGTGCTGCGATTGTATTTACTACTACGTAGACAAAATAGGTAAAGAGTGCAACATAGACCATGTTAAATATTTTACTGATTAACGCTACTGAACTAAAGTCATTGTAGACATAGATGATCATGTCAATATTGATGACAATGATTAGTAATTCAATAGTTTTTTTCGTTCGTAATATGATCTCTTCAGCATACTCATTAAGATACTGACTGTTGATCAGATAGCGATGCAGGAGAATATAAAACAGCTTTCTAAAGATATAGATAACAATGATCAAAAGAAAAATGATCACAAGTTTGACAACACTTAAGTTATACTGACTTAAAAAGTTGTCAATACTCTGTACTGCATCAATTGAGTTGATGTAGATTACAGGTTTTATAATCTTATACTTGGAAAATTTGTTAAGGCGATACATCCGCCCTTCAAACTTATATACATAAGAGATAATGTCATTATCTATCTGCTGCAGGGCATAAAACTCACGTATATTCTCTTTTAAGGCTTTAATGACTTTTGAACCATTATCTGGCAAAGAGAGATACTGTTCATAGTCTTCATTTGTTATCTTTTTAAGGGCTTGTTGGTTTTTATCTGCCAGTTGGCTTATGCGTTTATCAAACTCTTCTAATGTCGGCGCATCAAGTGCGATCAAAACATCTCGAACAAAATAGTTGATATTTCGTACTATCTCATAGTTTTTTATCTGGACTTTGTCACGTAAAACCGCATAGGAGTTCCCTGCTCTTTGATTGATCGTAATGATCCGTTTGAGTGAAAATATCTCAGACTTATACTCCTGTACATGATTGATGATCTCATTTTTGTTCATCATCACATAATTAAGTTCTTGCTCATAAAGCTCAGTCTGTAGGTGCAGAAGCTTTGTTGCTTCTTCTTCTGATATGTTCGCATCACTGAGTTTGTAGGTAATCTCTATCTGCTTGTCTATAAAAGGTGAATACTTATAGTGCTCTTTTGCAAAAAGGGAGAGTGTAAAAAGTAAAAACAGAAAAACGATACGCATCTACTAGAGTCCTTCAGCTATCATCGCATCTGCTACTTTTTTAAAGCCTGCAATATTTGCACCATCAACGTAGTTACCCTCTACTCCGTAATCTTTTGCGGTCAGTGCTACACGTTTACATATCTTTTGCATCGTATCTTGCAGTTTTACATCGACTTTTTCAAAAGCCCAGCGACTCATAGATGCATTTTGACTCATCTCAAACTCACTTACAACAACACCACCGGCATTTGCTGCTTTTGCAGGTCCAAAACAGACACCATGTTTTTGTAAGAGCTCTATAGCTTGTGGAGTTGAAGGCATATTTGCACCTTCAGTTACGCTCACGCAGCCATTATTTATAAGGCTCTGCGCATCTATCTCAGTCAGCTCATTTTGTGTCGCACACGGAAAAGCAGCATAACACTCACGCTCCCAGACTGCATGACCACCCTCTGGGTACTCTTCAACAGGTGTATAACTCGCTTCAGTATGCACTTCAATATACTCACGCAAAGACGCTCTGCGATTGAGCTTTATATCTTTTAAAAGATCTATATCTATACCGCGTGAGTCATAGACTGTCCCTTTTGAGTCAGAACAAGTAACCGGAACTGCTCCGATTTGTAGCAGTTTTTCTATAACATGAATGGCAACATTACCTGCACCACTTACTGCACAGACTTTCCCTTCAAGACTCTCTTTACCTTCGATCTCTAACATACTTTGAGTAAAATAGATAACACCATAACCGGTAGCTTCGGGACGCATTAAAGATCCCCCAAAGAAAAAAGGCTTTCCGGTAAGAACACCTTCATACTTAGATGTTACTTTTTTATACGTTCCAAAAAGATAACCGATTTCACGAGAACCAACACCGATATCACCAGCTGGTACATCAACACGAGGACCTATGTATTTATGCAACTCTGTCATAAAAGCAGTACAGAACTTCATAACTTCAAAGTCACTCTTTCCTTTTGGATCAAAGTCACTTCCCCCTTTAGCACCACCTATCGGCAGTCCTGTTAGAGAGTTCTTTAAAATCTGCTCAAAACCTAAGAACTTGAGCACCCCTTCATTTACTGTAGGGTGAAAACGAAGACCTCCCTTATATGGCCCCAAAGCATTGTTATACTGGACTCTGTAGCCCGTATTTACTTGTATCTTATTATTATCATCAAGCCATGTAACTTTAAACTTTATTACTCTGTCTGGTACGACTAAACGCTCCAAAATCGCATGTTCTGTATATTTTTTATCGGATTCTAAAAGAGGTGCTATTGAGTAGATAACCTCTTCCATTGCCTGATAGAAAACAGCATTTTCCGCACAGTTTGAATTTTCAAACTTTTTTATCTCCTGTTCTGCTATCGTCATAGAACTATCCTTTAGTATTGCTCATAATTTTTTATTGTTATCATTGTAACATAAAAAGAAAAAAAGACTTGTCAACAAGGGCATTTAAGAGACATTTAGAGCTTTGTAATATTTGATTTTTTAATATAATATGATAAATTTTTATGATAAAATACTTCCAAATTCAAAGCAAAAGGGGTTTTACATATGTTTAAAAATGTAAGTATTAAAAGTCAGATGTGGATCTTAACCGTAGTTATTACCGTATCATTGATCGGTGCTGCAGGATTCACTTACTATGCACTCAGTAGTATGGAAGATGAATTTACAGAGATTAAAGAGAAGGTAATAGAGACATCTTTGACTATATATGATATAGAAAAAAGAATGAACTATATCAGTAGAAACGACAGAGATATCATGCTTGGTGGGGACCTTAAAAAAGACAAGCGTGAACTTAGAGAAAATATTGCTGCGATTGAGAAAAACTTTCAAAAACTAGAAAATATTTTACAAGGAGATCCTGATTATCCACTGCTTCAAAAATCTAAAACATCGACTATGCGTTTTATCAATGAAGCATACAAATATCTTGATAATTTATCGCCAGATGACATTCAGAACAAAAAAGAAGAGATTTATCATGTTTATAAAACAAAACTTTCCCCTTTAGCAGCAGAATCACGAAAATATTTTAAACAATTTGTAAAAGATAAACGTGATGCATTTAAAGAACAGATGGACATTATGGCTAAAAATATTAACTTCTACCGTATGTTTGTTCTCTTTGCCAGTATTACTATTGTAGTTGTTTTACTTCTTCTTACTATTAAAATAAGAACATCCATTGTCTCTGGTATTAACCGATTTAAAGATCTAATAGAGACTGCTTCTAACGGTGACTTTAGTAAAAAAGAGCAGATAAGATCAGAGGGTGATACAGAGCTTGATCAAATGGGTCGAGCACTCAAAAATCTCATCGAACATATTGAGACTATGATTCATGAAGTCAACAATGCTATCACAAATGCATCTCAGGGTAAATTTGAAAAGGCAATTGCTACAGAGGGAATGTATGGTGAATTTCTTATAGCAATCCAAAATGTCGCAAAAAGCATAGACTTTATGAAAGAACAGTATACAAAAGCACTACGTGATTCATTCAATGCAAAACTGAGTGTAAAAAGCGTTAATGTTTCTGAATCACTTACCGTTATACAAAGCGATTTAAAAACAAATATTGAAGCAATTAAGAATATAACAGAATCTACCCGCTATGCAGCTGAGAAAGCAAATGCATCGCGCGAGAATATTGACAGTGTTGTATCAGAACTACATAACCTTAACGAACAAGCAACAATGAATAATGCAAATATTGAAGAACTTGCAACGCAAACTGCAAGTATCACTTCTGTTATTGAGCTTATCACTGACATCGCAGACCAAACAAATCTTCTTGCACTCAACGCTGCTATTGAGGCAGCGCGTGCAGGAGAGCATGGTCGTGGTTTTGCAGTAGTTGCCGATGAAGTCAGAAAATTAGCAGAACGTACACATAAAGCGACAAGTGAAATAGCAATCTCTATCAAATCTCTCCAACAGGGAATGAGTGAGATTCAAGAAAGCTCAGAAAATATGAAAGTAACAGTAGATGCTTCTACACAAAAAATAGAAGAGTTTGAAGGCACACTCATTGAGCTTAGTGACGGATCAAATACAATGGTAGAACAATCTTACCATATGGAAAATTCAATCTTTGTAGTCCTTGCAAAAATTGACCATATTCTGTATAAATCTCGTGCGTACAACTCACTAATTTCACTCAATAAAATACTTAATGCGATTGATTCACACTCATGTAACCTTGGGAGATGGTATGACACAGAAGGCAAAGAACGCTTTTCAAACACTACTGCTTACACTCGTATGGCGCAACCTCATGCTATTGTTCATAACAACGCAAATCATAATCTTAAATATCTTGATGCTCCAGATCCAGAGACAGAAGTACTAACACATGCTGATAATATTATTGAAAACTTTGACACAATGGAAAGTGCCTCTGAAGAGCTCTTTTCACTTATGGATCAGATGCTGCGTGAGTCTGAAGAAAAAAATAAAACAAAAGCCTAGCTTTTTGTTTTATTCCCACTCTTCAAATTTTGATTTTGAGTGTTTCTCTTTTTTGTAACGTCTTGCATTTTTACTTTTATCGAGTTGATTAGAGCTGTAGAGCAAATCATCTTGAATCTTTTGTATCTCTTCTTGACTCTCTTTATAATCTATCATTTTTTTAACAAGCTTTTGAAGATCTTGTAGTTCTCCTTTGTAAAGAGGAACCTCATCAACTCTGTTGTAAAGTTTCAGCGCATTATCTATTTTTTTATCATAACGCTCTTTTGTTACTTCTGAATTATTACTCAGGTAAGAAACCACACTTTTGTGAAATCTCTCTAAAGCCCGAATATACCGAAGTCTGTTTGCATTATCTATCGCTTTTTTTGATGCTGCCATTTTTTGCCTATTGTTTATCTGTTGCTATAATTATACACATTTAACATGGAGAAAAATTTGAAAAAGATTATTTTTACACTATTACTACTGGTAGTTTCACTTTTTGCAGAATATAAAAGTGAGTATCCTACAAAAGAACTTTTAAATTCAGGGATTCCTATAGTGGATATTCGTACACCTGGTGAGTGGAGAGAGACAGGAGTACTCAAAGGTGCAATTCCCATCATGTTTTTTGATCAAAATGGAAACTATGATGTTAACCGCTTTTTATCAAAGCTCAACGAAAAAGTAGACACTAAAAAACCATTTGCCCTTATCTGTCGTACAGGAAGCAGAACTTCAATGGTGGCACCATGGCTTGCAAAAGAGCTTGGTTACAATGTCATAAACCTCAAAGGTGGGATGATGTATGTCACCCAAGCACTTGGTGTAAAGCCCGTAGCCTATAAAGCAGAGTAAATGCCTACATGGCTTAAATTTCTTTTCTATCTCTCACTGCGTCTTATAGTAACTTTTGCAGTGCTGGGTGGCTTTATCTTCCTTCTGTGGCTACTACTCTACTCTATCTTCTACTAAAGCAGTGACTTTATAACATTACTCACACCCTGATGCAGATTGTAGTTTGCTATAGGAAAGTCTAGATCTTCTCGCTCAAGGTTTACTGTATAGCGTGAGAGGTAAGCACCTAAAAGTTCTAAATCTATAGGTTCATAACGCTTACACTCTTCTTGTGGCAGTGAAGTACGCAACAGCTCTCCTGCTTCATTTGACTTTGCAAGTGTAAAAGCGAGCATCTTCAGACTCAAAAAGTCACTCCAATCCAAAAAAAGCTCAGGTGTAAGAACATCTGCTTTTTTACCCTCTGGGGTAAAGAGTAGATTCATATCACGCAGTGGTATAAGTACTGAGAGAATAGCACGAGAAAAAGGCACTACCTTATCTGACCAAAAAGGTGACTCGTTTCTCTTCTCTAACTCAGTTCCAATTACAGAAGTTATTGCATTAAGACTTCCGTTTTTAAACAGTTCATAACTCTCTTGTTTCATCATAATTCCCAAATTTTTTTCTAATGATACACTTTTAGTATATAATTTCGCATTTAAAAAGGAGGCTTAGTATGAAATTAAATAAAAGTTTTATAACCAATGCTCTTGCACTTGGACTCATCGGAGTCTCTTTTGTTATCCCTGAGTATAAAGAGCCCCTGCTCTACACAGGACTTTTTGCGCTCTCAGGAGCAGTGACCAATCAGCTTGCCATTCATATGCTTTTTGAAAAGGTACCTTTTTTATATGGTTCAGGTGTTATTCCTGCACGCTTTGAAGCTTTTAAAAGCGCTATAAAAGAACTTATTATGAGTCAGTTCTTTACAAAAGAGCGCCTTGATGCCTTTTTTGCTCAAGAGGAACAAAAGATCGACTTAGCTCCCATCATAGAAGAGACGGACTTCTCTCCTGCCTATGATGCACTGGCTAAGACTGTTATGGAATCACCTTTTGGTGGAATGCTTGGTATGTTTGGCGGAGAGAGTGCTCTTGAGGGTCTGCGTGAGCCTTTTTCACAGAAGATGAAAGCAGCCGTTATCAAGATAGTAAACTCCGATGCCTTTAATGACACACTCCAAAAACATCTCCAAAGCTCAAAGCTGAGTGATGATATGCTTGCCTCAATCGAGAGCATAGTAGAAGCACGCCTTAATGAGCTCACACCTGAGATGGTAAAAGAGATCGTTCAAAAACTCATAAAAGAACATCTTGGATGGTTAGTTGTCTGG
>Ga0256828_1000781_pt1 | contig 20602 bp, 21 predicted proteins | sample CV88metaG_FD_185993 | JGI IMG/M metagenome (GOLD analysis project Ga0256828, IMG submission 185993) | Hydrothermal vent microbial communities from East Pacific Rise, Pacific Ocean - CV88 | ecosystem: Environmental > Aquatic > Marine > Hydrothermal vents | place: Pacific Ocean: East Pacific Rise...
GATAATCTTGATATGGGATTATGGAAAAGTGTAGATAAAAAAGATCTAATTATACCACTTGATACTCATCTTTTCAAAGTATCTCAAAAGCTTGGCTTACTGACAAGAAAAACAGCAGATCTAAAAGCTGCATATCATATAACAGAGGCTTTAAAAAGATTTGACGAAGAAGACCCTATAAAATATGATTTTGCTATATATAGACTAGGTCAAGAAAAGATAATATAAGTAGCTATATCTAGCTACTAACTGCCTTTAACACTACTATCTCAATAGTCTATCTATACTAAAGTACAACCAATCATCTGTCATCTCTTCAAATCCAAAATCTAAATAGATTTGTTTTACACATTCATTGATTGGTGTTAACAATACTGCATCTAACTTTGATATACTATTCATATTTATTGCTTCATGTAAAGAGAATTGTAAAAGATATAAAGATATTTTTGTGTCAATCTCCTTAAAATATTTATTTCTATAAGGTAATGATACAAATAGTAAATCTACACTCAATGCAGAAAATTCTCCAACAACCTCAAAATTTAAGGCTATTAAACCAGAAGGAATTTTAGAATTATTTGCTACATCATAAAGTATATGTATTCGTGTCTGCTTTTGAGATGCTCTTTTAATAATATTTTGTAATAAATTATCTTCTAGCTTTTCACTAATAGCACCTTCATAACACATACTATTTGTATTGCTAGATGTTTTAAATTCTGATATTATCTTAGTTAATGCAGTATAATCTGTAGTAGTTATAGTTTCTAGCAGAAAAGCCATTTATGAAGCAATAACTCTATTAAACTTCATATTTACCACTTTTTGTAAAACTTGTTTTTGTATATCTTCTTTACTATGGTTTTGTAAAGCTTTTTTTATCTCTTCTATAGGAGTTGTTAAATGTTTATTTATAATCTTACCTGACTTATCTATAGTTAATGCCATTTTAAATTCCTTTTTAATGAAACTAAAAGTTCATCTTTTCATTTTTACCATTAGATATTGTATCATAATTTATCTTAGCATATTGGTTTGTTACTTTTTTATTTTGTTTATGGCAGATTTATACTATAACTTCTAAATACCATTTGGTATAAGTATGTATAACTTACCTTTTTGTTTCATCTTTCCTGCTAACTGCTCTGCCTCTTTACCATATCCAAAAAATAGATCAGCTCTTATCTCACCTTTTATAGCACCACCTGTATCTGCAGCTACCATAAGCTGATCTATTGGTTTACCATCTATAGGGTTTGTTGTATTTATAAACACAGGAAACCCCAATGGGATGTAGGATCTATCTACTGCTAGATTTCGTTTAGGTACTAACTCAACACCTAAACTTCCTGTAGCACCTTTTTTACTCTCTCTAAAAAAAACATAACTCTCATTTAGATTTAGTACCTGATCTATTTTATCTGGATTATCATTTAGCCATTTTCGTATAGATTGTAACGATATATCTTTTTTAGATACAGCACCCATCTCTATAAGTTTTCTACCTATACTATAATATTTTCTACCATTTTGTTGAGCATAACCAACATTTATGATCTCCCCATCATCAAGTAGAACCTTTCCGCTACCTTGTATCTGTAAAAAAAATAGATCTATCTTATCATCTACATAACATATAGGGTGTAACACTTTTGCAGGGTTATTTTCTATCTCTTCCCTACTATCATATGCTACTATCTTATTATCTTTTAGTTTACCCCTTAACCTATACTTTTTTAGCTCTGGGTAAGCATCACTTATATCAATCACAATTAGATCTTTTGGTGTTGTATAAAGTGGGTATTTATATTTTTCACTTTTTGTATAACTTCCATATAAGAGTGGTTCATAATATCCTGTAATTAAACCATCATCACTACCATCTTTTGATAAAAGTTTATATGGTGTAAAATTTGTTTGAAAAAAACTCTCATAGCTATTAGTTAAATCTGCTTTTTTACATATATCTTTTAAACTATCGTATTTTTTAGATCCTTTACAATCTTTCTTAAAAACATCAAAAGCTAATTTTAGATCATCTTGCCCAAAACCTTTTATATCTTCCCATTTTACTTTTTGAAGAGCTGCTTTTGTTATCTCTGGTTTTTGTTCAACCTTTACAGAACACCCCACAAAAGCTAGCAAAGGGATTATGCTATAGCTTATAATCTTTTTAGATAATTTAAAACTCATCTATATATTTACTAACTCTTTTTTTATCTTCTCTTGATTTAGTTTTAAAATAGTTTGTTTTTTTATAGCTTCCAATCTCTCATCGTCACAATGTAACTCATCTTTCATCACATCTTCTGAGATATTATCTATTTTCATATTGTAAAATTTAAACTCTTTTTTTGTAAGTTTCTTTTTTAGAACATCTCTTAACTGCTCCTCATCTTTTAACTCACCAACTATCTTTTTAATATCTTTTTCTAACTCATTTGCGTATCTATTATCCATCTATCCATCCTTTTAATATATCTATATCTTTATAACTTGTCATATCTAATTGTACTGGTGTAATTGATACATAGTTATCTTTTACAGCCTCAAAATCACAACTTTTACTATCATCATCTCTCCACAATAGTGGATGAAGCCCTATCCAATACACCTCTTCACCTCTTGGTGATCTATATCTATGGGAATCATTTCCATACTCTCTATATCCAGCTTTTGTTATCTTTATACCCTTACAATCCTCAATACTACAAGGTGGTATATTTATATTTAAAAGCTTTCTTTCACCCAATGGAAACTCACCATCAAGTACCTTTTTAGCAATATCAACTATAGTTTTAGTTGCAAGTTCATATTCCCATCCACTTTTATTTGCATTGTTTAGATTATTGAAAACTTGAGATATTGCAATAGCGGGTACACCTTGAAGCACCGATTCACTAGCACCTGCTACAGTTCCACTATATGTAATATCTTCACCCATATTTGAGCCAATATTGATCCCACTTATTACTAAATCTGGTTTATTATCATCATCAAATAGATTATTCAATCCAATAAAAACACAATCTGTAGGTGTACCATCATCTAATTTATAGTAGTCATCATCTACACCGATTAATTTCATAGGGCGAGTGAGCGTCATACTATGAGATGATGCAGATTTTTCTGATGCAGGAGCAACAATAGTGAGCTTTGCAATTGGAGATAAAGCCTCTATAAGTTTTTTTAAACCTTTTGCATCCCATCCATCATCGTTTGTTAAAAATATATGTTTCATATTTTCCACTATTTTATAGCATCTTTTATAGTATCGTGAGCAACTGCTTTTTTTTGTGTCCATTGTTCAAATATATCACATGCTACTTTTACACCATCTCCATTTGCTATAGCAAACATAGTTTTAACTCCACTAGCAAGTCCAGCAACATAAAGATTTTGAGCTATCTTATTGTCACTATTTTTTAGATATATCTTATTTGGTTTCATTATATTATTATGTGGCATTATCTCTATACCATCACATTTTATATCAAAGCTATGCATACCTGTAGCGATAACTACAATTTTTGCACCATATCTAGATGATTCTGTAGATACTACAAATAGATCTTTATCTTTCTCTATATCTGTTACAGTATCATTTTTTATCTCGCAGCTTTTAAACTCTTTTAATTGCTCTTCAAGTTTTTTTTGTAGTTTATCACCACCAATACCAAACTCAACACCAGAAAGATTAAAAAAACTAGCTTTTGCTATATCACTATTATTGTTATCTATCATCAGATATTTTTTATCTTTTGCCCAATCAAATTTATCCTCAACTGAAGCTAGTGTAAGTGCCACACCGTATCCAGCTGCTCCACCACCTATTATTAATACATCATAAATCATATTTTTCCTTTTAATTTATCTAGATTAAAATCTCTCTATTACCTTTTGCATTTGCAGCAGATAAAACACCAGTTTGCTCCAACTGTTCAATAATAGTTGCAGATCTATTATACCCTATTTTCAATCGTCTTTGAAGATAACTAATAGAGCTTTTTTTATCTTGAAGAACTACCATTTTAGCTTGATCATAAAGCTCATCAAGATCTGATCTATTTATAGAACCAGCTTCGCTAGACTCACCAAAACTCTCATCAGATTTATCTTTTAGATAACTTATATCGTAGTTGGCTTCCCTTTGCTCTTTTAAGAAATCTGCAACATCTTCTATCTCTTTCTCATCACTCCATGGTGCATGGATACGGATAAGTCCACTCACCCCTGGTGGTGTAAAAAGCATATCTCCACGACCAAGAAGTGACTCAGCACCTAGTGAGTCTAAGATGATCTTACTATCTACTTTTTGCCCCACTTTATAACTAATACGACTAGGTAGGTTTGCTTTTATAAGTCCTGTAACAACATCCACAGATGGTCTTTGTGTTGCTACAATCAAGTGGATACCACATGCTCGTGCTTTTTGTGCAATTCTTGCTATACTTATCTCCACCTCTTTACCACTTGTCATCATAAGATCTGCTAACTCATCGATAATGATAACAATATATGGAAATGGCTCTTTACCAGTAATATCTACTTTTTCATTGTATGTTTCAATATTTTTTGTTCTAGTCTCCGCCATAAGTGTATATCTTTTTTCCATCTCAAGAACCATATTTGCTAGTGCATTTATAGCCTCAGTTGGTTTAGTTATAACTGGTGTTAAAAGATGTGGAATATCGTTGTAAATAGAAAACTCAATCATCTTTGGATCTATCATAATTAGTTTTAAATTATCTGGTGAATTTTTATACAATAGTGAGATAATCATAGAGTTAAGCCCCACAGACTTACCACTACCAGTTGTACCAGCTATAAGAAGGTGTGGTAGTTTTTTTAGATCTGTAATAAAAGGTTTACCAACTATATCTTTACCTAAAATCATAGTAAGTGGTGAAGCAGCATTTTGAAACAATTCACTCTCAAGTATCTCCCTTAAGTATATAGTTTCACTTGTATCGTTTGGTACCTCTATACCAACTACATCTTTTCCAGGAATTGGAGCTTGTATCCTTATAGTTTGTGCTTTTAATGCCATAGCTAAATCATCTTGAAGATTTAGGATCTTACTTACTTTTACATTTGGTGCAGGTTTAAACTCAAATGTTGTAACTATTGGCCCTGTATATGTTCGTACTACATCACCCTCAATTTTAAACTGCTTTAACTTATCTATAAGATCTTTCATCTTTTGATCTATAAAAGCCTCATTGATCTTACTTTTTGATCCTTTTGGTGGATTTTGAAAAATATTGGTTGGTGGTAGTTGAAAGTTTTTAGGTATCTCAACCTCTCCAACCTCTATCTCCTCTAAAAGTTTTTTATTCTCCTCAAGCTCATCTACAATAATACTATTTGTTGTAGGTTCATCCACTTCGGTGATCTCAACTTTATTGCTAGATATATCTTCTAACTCTTCAATTGCAACTTTTTCATCTTCTAAAAGTATATCTTCACTTTTTTGATAAGCACTTGCAGAACTATCAAGTTGATCTTCTTCAACTAATAACTCACTACTTTTATTTGATTTAAATGGTGATTCCTCATTCTCCTCTATTTTTATCTCAGCTGTATCTCCAACCTCTTTTATAACAACTTTCTCTTCTACTCTTTTTTGAGGTTTTACTTTAGGTATCTCTTTTGATTTTAGATACTCTTTTTGTTGTTTTATTCTTAGCTCTTTATCTTTTTTTATCTTTTTCTCTATTGAATTTGACTCTAATTTTTGCATAAAATTATTGTAAAACTCAACACCCTCTTTTTCAAAAAGTATAATCAATGAGATAAATAATCCTATAAGTACAAATATCCACAATCCAGTATTACCTATATATGGATTTAATACAGATACAATTATATCACCAATCTTACCAGACATATCACCATCTACTACTAAAGATTGAAATACAATAATAGTAAGAGAAAGAAAAATATATGATATGGTTTTTTCTACATAATGTTCAATATATGAAAAATTCAATTTATAAAGTGGATATACCAATATAGGTAGATATATAAATGCTAAATATCCTAAATACTCTTTTGAATAGATAGAGACAATATGCCCTATTTTACCTACACTACTTGTATCTGAAATGAAAATTGCTATTGAAAAATATACTAAAATGAAAGATAGTATCGTCGAGATGATTTTAAGTGCTATGATTTATCCTTTAATTATTAGCTATCTTTTGGGAAACATAGTTTTTGTATTTTACCTTGCATTCTAAGCCAAGATCTATGCTCCATAAGTGGGAAACCAGCCCATTGTTTTTTTGGTTCGGTGATAGATTTACTAACTACTCCTCTACCAGATATAGTTGTATGTGGTGCGATACTTAAGTGTCCTGTAGTTGCACTTTGACCAGCCATAACTACATATTCGCCTAAAGTTGTAGATCCAGATAATCCTACTTGTGTTACTAATACACTTCCATAACCTATTTTACAGTTATGTGCTATATGCACTAGATTATCTATACGAACCATATCTTCTATAATTGTACTTGCAAATGCTGCTCTATCTATAGTACAATTTGCACCTATCTCTACATTTGAGCCTATTTTTACATTACCATTTTGGTAGATCTTTATATGTTCACCATTACTATTTGTAGCAAATCCAAAACCATCACTACCTATTACAGTTCCTGCATGTATTGTTACATTGTCACCTATTATTGTATCTCTATAAATTGTTACATTTGGATATATGATACAGTTATCACCTATAGTTACATTATCCCCTATAAATGTGCTAGACATTATTGTTGTATTCTCACCAATACTACTATCTAATCCAATATTTACATTTGACATTATAGTTGCACTATTAGAGACCTTAGCCTCTTGCCCATCTTTTTGAATTAATGGTAAAGCAAAAAACTTACTACAATAGGCTAACTGTAGATATGGTGTATCACACACCAAAGGGATACAGCTAGATGGTAGATGTTCCTTATAATGTGTAGTTACAAATACAGCTCCTGCTCTAGTGTTTTCTAGCTGTGATAGGTATTTATTATTTTCAAGAAATGATATCTCTGAAGATATTGCATCTTGTAAAGTATTTAAACCTTTCACATCCATGGCTTTACTAGCCTCAATATGTTCAGAATCGATAGGTATACCTAGCTTTTGTGCAATATCAAATAGATTCATAATATCTCCCTTATCTTTCCATAGCTACTACACCACTTCTTACAATCTCAAGTGGTTTATATTTTTGAATAACTTTAATAAAATTTGCTATTCGGTGTGGTTCATCTGTCGCAGATAATACTATAGCTTCATCTGTTACATTTTGGATATGTCCATTGTAAGCTCTTGCTAATACATCTACATCACTTAGATTTTGATCTAAAGGAACTTTTACCAATACAGTATCTTTTTCGATCACATCTCTATGCTCAGTCACTTTAAAAACTGGTACTAATTTATTTAGTTGTTTTACAATCTGGTCAATCGTTCTAGCTTTTCCAAAAGTTACTATTGTAATTCTTGAGTATTCACTATTTGGCACAGGAGCAACTGTAAGGCTATCTATATTGTATCCTCTAGCTGAAAAAAGATCTACAATTCTACTTAAAACTGAATCTTTATTTACAACTATTACAGATAACACTTCTCTTTTTGTTTCACTATTATAAAAATCTTTAAAAGAACCCATTATTTATCTCCTTCTTTTTCCAACAATAGCATCTCATCTAAAGCATGACCATTTGGTACCATTGGAAGAACCTCTTCTCTTCTATCAACAATTACCTCTATAAGAGCTGTTTTATTTGAAGCTACCGCATCTTTAAGTGCTGCATCAAACTCCTCTTTTGTATGAACCTTATATCCAACTCCACCCATAGATTCAGCCAACATCTGAAAGTTTGCTTGAGTATCTAGTATAGTTTCAGCTAATCTGTCCTCATAAAATCTAGTTTGCCACTGTCTTACCATACCTAGATAATTATTATTTAAAATAATATTGATATGTGGTAAGTTGTATTGAGTACAAGTGATAATCTCTTGGATATTCATCATAATAGATCCATCACCTGTAAAGTTTACAGATATTTTATCTGGATTCGCTCTTTTTACTCCCATTGCATATGGAAGCCCAACACCCATAGTTCCTAATCCACCACTTGTCATAAATTGTCTAGGGTAATTAAATGGGTAAAATTGTGCTGTCCACATCTGATGTTGACCAACATCTGTAGAGATAAGTGCATCATCACCTAGTAGCTCTCCAGTTCTTTGTATAACCCATTGTGGTTTTAATCTATCGCTATCCTCATGATATGTAAGAGGATGCTCTTTTTGATACCCTTTTAAAGTATCTACCCATGATGAATAATCGTTAAAATCAAAATCTTTTAGATGATCTAAAATCTGTTTCATAACAATAGCTAAGTCTCCAACTATTGGATAGTTTGGTTTAACTATTTTTGCTATACTAGCTGGGTCTATATCTACATGAACAACATGTGCTTTTTTAGCAAACTTATCTAATCTACCTGTAACCCTATCATCAAATCTAGCACCAAGACAGATAATCATATCTGTTTGACTCATAGCCATATTTGCAGCATACTCACCATGCATACCAAGCATACCAAAAAGCAACTCATCATCACTTCTCATTACACCTCTTGCCATAAGTGTTTCAACAACTGGTATTTTTGTTTGGTGTGCAAACTCTCTAATATCTTCATAACAGTTTGATAAAACTGCTCCACCACCAACATATATAAGTGGTTTTTTCGCTTTACTTATATGCTCTAGTGCCGATTTTATCTGTCTTAAGTTACCTTTTGTTGTTGGTTTATATGTAGGTAGATCAAACTCCTGCTCATAGTTAAACTCAGCAAGTTCAGCACTTACATCTTTTGGAAGATCTATATGTACAGGACCTGGTCGTCCACTTCTTGCAAGATGAAATGCTATTTTTAACACTCTTGTTAGATCTTTTATATCACTTACTAAAAAGTTGTGTTTAGTACAAGATCTACTAATACCAACTGCATCTATCTCTTGAAATGCATCTGTACCTATAACTGTAGTTGGAACCTGTCCAGAGATAACAACCATAGGGATACTATCTGTGTATGCTGTAGCCAATCCTGTAACTGCATTTGTAAATCCAGGACCAGAAGTTACTATAGCAACACCCACTTTACCTGTACTTCTTGCATACGAATCTGCTGCATGGATAGCTGCTTGTTCATGTTTTGTTAGGATATGTTGAAAATAGTTTTGTTTATATATCTCATCATATACATTCATAATAGCTCCACCAGGATAACCAAATACTACTTCAGTATTCTCCCTATGTAGTGCTTCTATTACCATTTGTGAACCAGTTAATTTTTTTATATCATTTGCCATAAATATACTCTCTATATTAAAATACTAAATTTTAGCTAAATAAAGTTTAAATTCGATTGAATAAAAAAAATTGTACTTATTAAATCAACTTTTAAGAAGATTTTATATAAAATCTAAAAAAATAATTTTATAAATGAGATAAATATGACAAAAAGAAAAGTTGGAATTGTAGGGGCAGGATTTGTAGGTGCAACAGCGGCATATAGTTTAGCTATGACAAGCAGTTGTAGTGAAATTGTTTTATACGATATAAATGTAGATGTAGCAATTGGAAAAGCTATAGATATAGAACAATCTACAAATTACTCAAAAAGTGGAACAATAGTTACAGGAGCAAAAGATGCTAGTGAACTAAAAGATTGTGATATAGTTGTAATAACTGCAGGAATCCCTAGAAAAAGCGATATGACTAGAGAAGATCTTCTTATGATAAATGCTAAGATTATGAAAGATGTTATCTCAAATGTAAAAAAATACTCACCGAATGCTATAGTGATATGTGTATCAAATCCACTAGATGTGATGACATATGTTGTTCACAAGATGATAGGATGGGATAGAAACAGAATCGTTGGTATGGCTGGAGCATTAGATAGCTCTCGTATGGCATATCAGATCAAAAAAATAGCTGGTTTTGGTGGATCAGATATAAAAGCTATGGTTATAGGTGATCATGGAGAGAATATGATCCCAGATCTATCTTTATCTACTATTGGTGGAGTTCCTGTGGATCAATTAGTATCAAAAGAAGATATGGAAAAGATCATAGATAGAACAAAAAATGGTGGAGCACAGATTGTTAAACATCTAGGAACTAGTGCTTACTATGCTCCAGGTCGTGCTGTCGCTGTTATGGTTGAAGCTATTTTAGATGACAGTAAAATCGTTATGCCATCTTCTGCAATGTTAGATGGTGAATATGGATATAGAGATGTAACAGTTGGAGTACCTGTAGTATTAGGTAAAAATGGTGTAGAGAAGATTATAGAGCTTGATCTAAGTGATGAGTTAAGAACAAAATTCCATACTTCTGTAGAAACTATAAAAAGTGGTATAGAGATACTAAAAGGAAATAATATCCTTGATTGATTTTTTACTATATTTAGTTTTTACTATTATTCTAATAATTATCTTCAAAAAACGATATTCTAAAGATATTTTAAAACATAGATATGATATTGAAGCTAGTGAATACCTAAATATAGTTATCGAATCAAACGACAATGCAATAATAGCTGTTGACCACAACAGAACTATTATGACCTTTAATAAAAAAGCACAAGAGATCTTTGGATTTAGTGCGAAAGAGATGATAGGTACACAAAATCTACTAAAAATAATTCCACTAAAATATAAAAATCTTCATGAAGTTGCTAGTAAAGCATACTTTCAAACTGGAAAATCAAAGGGTATCATAGGTACAACACTAGAGCTTGAGGGTTTAAGAAAAAATGGAGAGATATTTCCTATTAGGATCTCATTTGGTGCAAATGATGATAGAGATAATCGCATAGTTGTAGCAAATATAGCAGATATAACTCAAGAGAGAAAAAAACAAGAGCTTAACAATGAACTTGAATCTGAGATCACTAAAAGAATTGGTGAGATTTATACTCTTAACCAAGAGATAGAAGCTACACAAGCTGAGATTATATTTACCATGGGTGAAGCTGGTGAGTTAAGAAGTAAAGAGACAGGCAACCATGTAAAAAGGGTTGCAAAATATTCAAAACTATTAGCACAACTTTATGGTTTACCAAATGATCAATGTGAACTTTTAGAGTTAGCTTCACCTATGCATGATATAGGAAAAATTGCGATCCCTGATGATATACTACATAAACCTGGTAGATTGACAAATGAGGAGTTTGATATTATGAAAACTCATACTAGCTTAGGGTATAAGATGTTAAAAAACTCTAAAAGAAAACTTCTTGAAGCATCTGCAATTGTAGCACATCAACACCATGAGAGGATAGATGGTAAAGGTTATCCTCAAGGCTTAAAAGGTGATCAGATCCATATTTTTGGAAAAATTACTGCTGTTGTTGATGTATTTGATGCATTGGGGAGTGAAAGATCATATAAAAAAGCTTGGAGTGATGATGAGATCATAAAACTTCTAAAAGAGAATCGTGGCACACAATTTGATGCAAAACTTGTCGATCTATTTTTAGAAAACATTGATGCTTTTTATAAGATACGAGATCAATATAGAGATATATAAAATAGCTCTAATTAAATCTAAATCTATTACTATAAGTCACAATTAAAGGTTGCAATTTTAGCAACCTTTTTTTTTATAACCACAATTTAAATATTTTATGATAAAATCATTATAAATAATTATATGGAGTTTAAATGAGAGAGATTCAATATGCAGATGTAGTAACTGCAATAAAAAATGTAATTGTTCATTGTGGTACAGTGTTACCAGATGATGCATACAAAGCTATAAAAGATGCTTATGAAGCGGAGAAATCACCTGTTGCAAAAGAGGTATTAGCTCAACTACTTGAAAATGCAGATATTGCAAAAGATGAGAAAAGACCACTTTGTCAAGATACAGGGCTTGCTGTATTTTTTGTAAAAGTTGGAGCAGATTGTAGAATAGTTGGTGGACTTTTAAAAGATGCTATAAATGAAGGTACTGAAAAAGGTTATCAAGAAGCATACCTAAGAGCAAGTACATGTGAACCATTTAGTAGAGCAAACCTAAAAGATAAAATCGGATATAACCTACCAGCTATTATCCACTTTGATATAGTTGAAGGTGATAAGATAGATGTAGAGTATGCTGCAAAAGGTGGTGGTAGTGAAAATGTTAGTCGTGCAACAGTATTCCCACCAGCTGCTGGTAAAGAGGGTATTATAGAGTATGTTAAGCAAGTGATAAGTGATGCGGGTGGAAATCCATGTCCTCCACTTACTGTTGGAGTTGGTATTGGTGGTACTTTTGAAAAAGCGACTATCTCTTCTAAACATGCACTTTTTAGAACAATTGGAAGTGTAAACGAAGATCCAGAGATGGCTGATATGGAAGCTGAAATAAAAGATGAGTTAAATAAGCTTGGAATTGGAGCTATGGGTATGGGTGGAACTGAAACAGTTTTAGCTGTACATATTGAGGCAAATCCATGTCATATCGCTAGTTTACCAGTTTCTGTAAATGTACAATGTCATAGTTCAAGACATGCTCATATAACAATATAAGGAAAATAAAATGGCTGAATATACTTTAACAACACCTCTTACAGAGGAAGATACTAGAAAACTAAAAGCTGGAGATATTGTATTTTTAAATGGTACAATTATAACTGCTCGTGATGCTGCACATAAAAAACTTGTGGCACTACTTGAAGCTGGTGAAGATCTACCTTTTGATATAAAAGGTAGTGTAATATACTTTGTTGGACCTACACCTCCAAAACCAGGAGATCCAATAGGAAGTGCAGGACCTACTACATCATATAGAATGGATTCATACTCTCCAACTATGCTTAAATATGGTTCATTAGGTATGATCGGAAAAGGTAAAAGAAACCAAGCGGTAAAAGATGCTTGTAAAGAATATGGTGGTATCTATTTTGGTGCAACTGGTGGTGCTGGAGCATTACTTGGTAAAAAAATAACATCTGCTGAAGTTATAGCATATCCAGAGTTAGGACCTGAAGCTGTTAGAAAAATTACAGTAAAAGATTTTCCTGTGACTGTTATAAACGATACACATGGTGCTGATCTTTACCAAATGGGTAGAGAGCAATACGAAGTAAAATAATATCTAAATAAGGGGGCTTTCTTGCCCCTTTTTCAATAATACATCCATTAACACTCTATTAACACTTATACACTATAATTCCAATATGAAAAAATTAATACTAATTGCAATATTTACAAATTTAATATATGCTAATGATCTATTTAATCTTACAATAGATGTAAAAGATCTAAAAAATAATAATGGTGTAGTAAGATACTCAATTTATAACGATCCATCAAAATTTCCAGATGAAGATCTTGACAAATACTACAAACAAAAAACTGCTACTATTTCTAAACAAAGTTCTCATATTGTATTTAAGGATCTAAAAAAAGGTGTATATTGTGTAAATATATTACATGATGAAAATAATAATGGAAAATTAGATAAGGGTTTTATGCTTCCCAAAGAAGGTGTAGGACTTAGTAACTATAGTAGTATAAATCTTTTTCATAAGCCAAATTTTGAAGATGCTAGTTTCCTACTAGATAGAGATAAAACTATCTCTATAAAAATTAATTATTTTTAAATCTATACAGATAGTTAACAATACTAACTATCTGCAAATTTGTCTCTTATCGCTTTTATCTCATCAATAGATTCAAAAAATATATCTACTAATTTTGGATCGAAAGTTTTACCTCTCTCCTCTTTATATAGTTTAAAAATCTTTTCATCATCCCAAGCTTTTTTGTAACATCTATTAGATCCTAGTGCATCAAAAATATCTGCTATAGATGTAATTCTACCAAAGATATGTATCTCATCCTCTTTTAAACCTCTAGGATAACCTTTTCCGTCCCATCTCTCATGATGCTCATATGCAACAGTTGCTGCAGCTTTTAAGATAGGTCTAGTAGAGTATTTTAACATATCATAGCCAAGTGTTGCATGTGTCTTCATAATCTCAAACTCTTCATCGGTTAATTTTCCTGGCTTTTTTAAAATAGCATCAGGGATACCAACTTTACCTATATCGTGCATAGGACTTGCAAGGTGTAGTAACTCTACATCATCATCGCTTAGACCATATTTTTTAGCTATTATTTTAGAATATTCAGACACCCTTTTTACATGATTTCCAGTCTCTTTACTTCTACTTTCACCAATAGAACCCATTGTAAAAACAACCTCTTTTTGAGTATCTGTAATCTCTTTATTTAGACCAGCTATCTCTTTTAGACCATCTTCTATCATATCTTCTAGATGTTGTTGATATTGTTGTAGGTCTGCTTCATTTTCATCTAAAATTTTTACAAAATAGTTTGATATTTGAGACATAAATAATATCCCCATTATAAAATAAGCTATAACGGCATGGCTAAATCCTATAATCTCTAAACTAATATATACCAATATAATTGCAGAAACTATAGCAGTGATATTACCAACTTTAGTACCACCAACAAAATATGCAATCATGATAGTAAAAAAATACCACATAACCCTAATCTCACTTTTAGGGTATATAACCATAGAGATAGTAAATACTATTAAAGCAGTAAATAACATAAGATACAATATATTTTGATTGTAATCTTCACTTTTATTTATCCAATATAGTAAAAAACTATTTGAGATAGCAAATGCTACCATAAGTGGTGCTCTATACTCTATTTTTACAGAGATACCAAGTATATCTAATACAGCCAAACCTACTGCATAGGCAAGACTTAAAACTATTACTAATCGTAATAGTTTTCTCTTTTTTAGACTATATGAACTATTTTGCATCTATTATCCTTTTATAGCCAATCGGCTATCATTATACCAAAACTAACTCTTTGAATCTTTACATCATAATCTATTAAACTTTCACCATAACCATTAAAATATCTTATAAAAAAATCAAAGTTTTTATTTAAAGATGGGAAAGTTACATCCAATTTAACATTACCTCTATGTATATCGTAGTGTGTTATATCATTTTGGTGTGCTAACATTATATTGAAATGTTCGCTTTTATATTTTACAAAAAATCTCTGATTTCCTATATAATCAGTTAATCCTGGATTATCATCTCCATCTATTTGATCAGTAGTTGTTTTTTGATCCTCTTTCCATCTATGCCATATATTAGATCCATATAATATATTTTCTTGCTTAAATAAGAAAAACATCTCTGTTCTATTCCAACTTCTAGATTTACCTAGATCTTGACCATTTGATTGATGAATTAGAGCAAATCTTACTGTTTTAAGTTCAGAATCTCCAAGCTTTTTTTGTGGACTCCACTCTAAAAATAGTTCTGGCATATAGTTTGTTTCTCTAAATGGAGATGAATGATCTGTATCATACACTTGCCAATATGAGTTTTGTGTGTATGCGGTAAAAAGATCTGCACCACTATTTAAAAAGTTACTAAACAGTGGTACTTTTATACTAAGTTGAAATTGTGCTTCATTATTATCTCTTAGATAATCATTTGCACTATCTCTAGTACCATCAGCATTGTATGCTTTCTCTACTAGATTATCTGGTGTATAACCACCTAAAAGCATATAGTTTTCATAATGTCCCATTATGTTAAATCTATATTTTGATTTATCTACATTATCATTAAATTTAATACTTTTAATATAGTTCTCAATAGATTGTACTTTTAGCTCATGTGTTATATTTGAGTCCATTGTTGATTTTACTGTACCTATTAGATCATCTACAAATGTACTATTTTGGTTTGCAAATAGTGACAATGAAAATAATGATCCTAATAATATCTTTTTCATATATAATCCCTTTATATCATTTTAGAGAATAGATTCGTAAGAAATATCTCTAAAAACTGTATCCCAAAAATTAGGATCAATGGTGCCATATCCATACCACCAAACACTGTAGGTATAAATCTTCTTACAAATGCATAAGCTGGTTCTGTTAATCTATATAGCATCTGAACTATTGGATTGTATGGATCTGGTTGCACCCAAGATAATAGTGCAGAGATAATTATCACCCATTTATACATAGTAAGTATACTTAAAAATATGGTAGCAAATGCTACTATTAATGAATCTATCATTTTACAATCTCCCCTAAATAGTTTTTAATAAGTGGATAAATTTCACTTAAATTTGGACCACTAGTAGCTCCAGTTAAAGCAAATCTTAGTGGCATAAAAAGTTTTTTACCTTTTAGTCCTGTCTGCTGTGTGATATATTTTTTCAGATCGTTAAAATCTTCTATAAAAGGTGCTTTACTTAAACACTCTTTTAAAGTTTTAAACTCCTCCTCAAAACCATCTAAACTCTCTTTTTTACTAAAGATAGCATTCAGTCTTGATTTTATCTGTACAGTTGTATCACACTCCTCTATATATACTTTTGCTAGAGTACCTATATCTGTATCTGCATAACCTAGTATTTTAGAAAGTCTAAGCTCATCCATAGCCTTAAGATGTTCTCTATTTATAAATTTTAATTTATCTATATCAAATTTTGCACTAGCTTTTGAGATCTTACTTATATCAAACCACTCTTGGGCCTCCTCAAGTGTAAATATCTCTTTTGGTGGGTTATATCCAAGTAAAATAATATAGTTTGATATTGCAACTGGTAGATACCCCTGCTCCACTAGCCATTTTACACTAGATGCATCATCTCTTTTAGACATCTTTTTACCTGTCTCCATATTTAAAATCATAGGTAGGTGAGCATATTTTATCTCTTTTGTATATCCTAAAGACTCTCTTATATGGATCTGTTTTGGTGTATTTGTTAGATGATCTTCACCCCTAACAACTGTAGATATATCAAAAAGCATATCATCTACTGCACATGCAAAGTTGTACATAGGTGTTTTATCTTCTCTTAAAATTATAAAACTATCCACATCGAAAGGCTTATATTCAAATTCACCTTTAATTGCATCTGTAAATTTTATATTGTGTTCAGGCTTTTTTAACCTCACTGTAAAAGGTGCATTACAATGAAACTTTGCCTCATCGCTAATATTTTCACAAAAACCACTATATCTGTATGGTTGTTTATTTTTCTTAGCTTCCTCTCTATCTTTCTCTAAAGCCTCATCACTACAATAACAGTTGAAAGCTTTTTTATCAAGAAGAAGTTTCATAGCCATCTGTGTGTGGTATTTTATATTTTCACTTTGATGTACAACTCTTGTAAAATCTACACTAAATAGCGTTAGTAACTCTAAAATCTCTTTCTCTTTACCCTCAATGTTTCTTTTCTTATCTGTATCTTCAATACGTATAAGAAGCTCCTCATTTAGTTGTTTTGATAGTATATGGTTTATTAAAGCAACTCGAAGATTTCCTATATGCATATCCCCAGTTGGGCTTGGTGCGAATCTTAACAATTATTATCCTTATTTAAGTACTACCAAATAATAAAACATAATATTTTATTGTTTGGCAGTACTTATCTCTTTTATTATTTTACTATATTTTATCGTAATTGTTTTGATATTACTATTAAATTATAGCAAGATTAATCTTCTGTTGGATATAATAATATATAAAATTTTAGTTTATGGAGAATCAAATTGAGTAAAAAAGAGGTAAAAAAAGTAGTTTTAGCATATAGTGGTGGATTAGATACATCAGTTATATTAAAATGGCTTCAAGATGAGTACAATGCAGAAGTTATAACTTTTACAGCTGATCTTGGTCAAGGTGAAGAGGTAGAACCAGCAAGAGAGAAAGCACTATCTTGTGGTATAAAACCTGAAAATATCTTTATTTTAGATATTCAAGAGGAGTTTGTAAAAGATTATGTTTTCCCTATGTTTAGAGCAAATGCAATCTATGAGGGTGAGTATCTACTTGGAACTTCTATAGCTCGTCCACTTATAGCTAAAAAACAGATTGAAATTGCTAAAAAAATGGGTGCAGATGCGGTATCTCATGGAGCAACTGGAAAAGGTAACGATCAAGTTAGATTTGAGCTTGGTTACTTAGGATTAAATCCAGATATTACAGTTATTGCACCTTGGAGAGAGTGGGATCTAAATAGTAGAGAGAAACTTCTAGCATATGCTAAAAAACATGGTATAAATATAGATGCAAAACATATAGATGAGAATGGTAACCCAACAGTAAGCCCATACTCTATGGATGCAAACTTACTACATATATCTTATGAGGGATTACACCTAGAAAATCCAAATGCAGAACCAGAAGATTCTATGTGGCTATGGACAAACTCTCCTGAAAATGCACCAGATGAAGCTGAATATATAACTATAGGATATAAAAATGGAGATCCAATCTCAATAAATGGAAAAGAGTTAAGCCCAGCTACAATTTTACGAACATTAAATGAATATGGTAACAAACACGGTATCGGTAGAGTTGATATAGTTGAAAATAGATATGTAGGTATGAAAGCTAGAGGTTGTTATGAAACTCCAGGTGGAACTATTATGCTAAAAGCTCATAGAGCAATTGAGTCAATTTGTCTTGATAGAGAGGAAGCTCACCTAAAAGATTCTATGATCTCTAAATATGCAGATCTTATCTACAACGGTTTTTGGTTCTCTCCAGAGCGAGAGATGATGCAAGCGGCTATTGATGCAACACAAAAACATGTAGAGGGTGAAGTAAGATTAAAACTTTACAAAGGAAATGTTATGGTAGTAGGTAGAACATCTCCTAAGTCACTATTTAGTGAAGCTCACTCAACTTTTGAGGCAGATGATGTTTACAACCAAAAAGATGCAGAAGGTTTTATAAGGCTAAATGCTTTAAGATTTATCATCGAAGGTCACACAAGAGACCTAAAAAACAAATAGTAGTTTTTACTACTATTTGGATCTAAATATTTTATATGCTTTTATATATACATATCCCATTTTGTGATAGTAAGTGTTTCTATTGTGCATTTAACTCATACACTAGCTTACACCATCTAAAAAAAGAGTATATAAAATCTTTACTTATCCAACTTCAATATGAACTAGAGAAACAAAATAAACAGATAGATACTATATTTATAGGTGGAGGGACACCTAGCTGTATAGATGCTAGTGAGTATAAAAAGATCTTAAGTTTAGTAAAACCATATATTAAAAATAATATTGAGATAACTATAGAAGCCAATCCAAACTCAGCAACACTAAAATGGCAACAAGAGATATATTCTATAGGGATAAATCGTATTAGCTTTGGGGTGCAAAGTTTCAATGATGAGAAACTAAAATTTCTAGGTAGAAATCATAATCATACTCAAGCAATAGAAGCGGTACAAAATGCAAAAATAGTTGGATTTGAGCATATTAATTTAGATATTATTTATGATACTTCATTAGATACAAAAAAGTTATTAGATGATGATTTAGAGATAATAAAATCTTTACCAATAGATCATATAAGTGCATATAGTCTCACTCTTGAAGAGGGTACAAAATTTTTCAATAAAAGTAGTGTAAGGGTAGAAGATGAAGATCTTGCAAACTATTTTTTTAAAGAACTTAATCAATTAGGTTTTAGTCAATATGAGATCTCAAATTTTGCCAAAAATAGTGATGCTAGAAGTAAACACAATCTAGGATATTGGCAATATAAAGAGTATCTAGGGATCGGATGTGGAGCTGTTGGTTGTGTTGAGTCTAAAAGATACTATGGGATCAAAGATATTCAAAACTACATAGATACACCACTAGAGTATGAAGAGATAGAAAACCTATCTCAAGATGATATACTACTAGAGAAAGTATTGCTAGGATTTAGATCTATTGTAGGGGTAGATTACAATCTTTTTAATAATGATCAAAAAAATAAAATAGAACAATTAGTAAGTGAGAATAAACTAATACTAAATGATAATACTCTTTATAATCCCGATTATATGTTAGCAGATGAGTTAGCATTATACCTATTCTAAAATATTCATTGTAACTAAACTAAACACTTTAAATAAATACAAGTGTAAAAACGACACACTTAAAATAACTTCATAATTATTTTAGATACAATTCCTTTGAAATAAAATTTAACAAAAGGACTTATTAATGAGTTTAGTTGCAGATTATAAAGCACACACAGAAGAGAGAGCAAAGCTTGGTGTTCCACCATTAGCATTAACAGCAGAGCAAGTTTCAGAGCTTGTTGAGTTATTAAAAGCGGATAAGATAGAGGAAGAGGAGTATCTTCTTGAACTATTTGAAAACAGAATTCCAGCGGGTGTTGATGATGCTGCTTATGTAAAAGCTGCATTTTTAAATGCTATCGTTCAAGATGATGCACATTCGCATGCTATAGATAAGATTCATGCTATAAAAATACTTGGTAAAATGTTAGGTGGATTCAATGTTGGACCATTAGTTGAAGCACTTAAACACAATCATGTAGAGGTAGCTCAAGCAGCTGCTGATGAGCTTAAAAATACTATTTTAGTTTATGATTCATTTAACGATGTAAAAGAGCTTATGGATCATGGTAACCCTTTTGCAAAACAAGTAATAGAATCTTGGGCAAATGGTGAG
>Ga0256828_1000782_pt1 | contig 20600 bp, 22 predicted proteins | sample CV88metaG_FD_185993 | JGI IMG/M metagenome (GOLD analysis project Ga0256828, IMG submission 185993) | Hydrothermal vent microbial communities from East Pacific Rise, Pacific Ocean - CV88 | ecosystem: Environmental > Aquatic > Marine > Hydrothermal vents | place: Pacific Ocean: East Pacific Rise...
AGCATCTACTTTGATACCTGATTCTTTTATTTGTTTTGCTAATTCTTCGGCTAAAAGTTTTGCTGTTTTAGGATCTTCTAAAACTTTTGCACTTTGAAGATAATATTCACTGTGATTTCCACTACTTAATTTAAAATGTCCTTGAAGAAGTGCTTGTGCATCTTTGTATATTTGTTCTACATTCATATTATACCTTTAAGATTTCTGCTTCTTTTGCTTTTAATATCTCATCAGCTTTTTTTACATAACTATCTGTAATTTTTTGGATTTCATCTTGAGCAGCTTTACTTTCATCTTTTGTAATCTCTTTATCTTTTTCAAGTTTTTTGATTTTATCATTTGAATGTTTTCTTACATTTCTTATAGCTACTTTTGCATTATCTGTCATAGTTTTTGCACCTTTTGCACTCTCTTGTCTTTGTTCTACTGTCATAGGTGGGAAAAATAGTTGTACAGATTCTCCGTTGTTATTTGGATTAACTCCTATATTTGCAGCTTGTATAGCTTGTTCTATATCCCCTACAAGATGTTTTTCCCAAGGTGTAATATTGATAGTTGTTGCATCTGGAGCTAAAATAGTAGCTACTTGAGAAAGTGCTGTTTGTGTACCATAATAATCAACAGTAACATTATCTAAAATAGATACTTGCACCTTACCACTTCTTAGAGTTTGATAATCTCTTTTTAGTGCTTCTAATGATTTTTCCATTGACTCTTTTGTATTTTCATAAATTTCGTTTAACATAAATTCTCCTTTATTGTTTTGTTATAAGTTTGTTTGATATTGTATAAACATCTGGTCCCAACATCAATCTTGTTCTTGAATTTTTAAGATACAAATTTAGTTTTATATCCACCATGCCGTTTTTGACTTGAATATCTCGCCAACCTTCTTTTGTAATATAAAGTTTCAATTTTTTATATTTTGGATCAACTTTTACTTTTATCTCTTTTAATACCCCATTTTCTGGGAAACTTTTTGGTTTTATCCATAAAGCATCAAATGTTTTATACCGTAACTTTGTTTTTATATTTACTTTACCAACCAAAGCTATACGATTTATATCAAAAATATCAGATTGTTTTGTAACTGTACCAATATTTTGATTTAAAATCGTTTTAAAACCAAATTTTTTTATAATATTTTTTATTTTTTGATTATATTCCCCATAAGGATATACATAAATTTCTGGTTTGTATCCCATATTTTTTACAAATATATCATAAGCTTTTTGGGTATCTTGTTTTACTTCCTCTAATGATATTTTTGTAAGGTGTGGATGTGAATATGAATGTAATCCTATAGTACCATATTTACTTGCTTCTTTAATTTGATCCCAACTCATAAAATCACCATAATGTCGCTGTGTTGCTTCAACATATATATTCAAATTAAAAGGGTAACCATATTTTTTAAACAGTGGTAATCCATTATGATAAAAACTTTTATATGAATCATCAATTGTAAGGGCTATCCAATTATCAGGGATAGATTGTTTTTGTTCAATTCTTTTTAAAATTTGTTCTATAGGAACAACTTGATAATTATGTGTTTTAAAATACTCAAATTCTTTTGTTAATTCTTTTACAGAAGTATTTGTGGCATTGTGTTTATAATCTCCAAATCTATGATACACAAAAATATGTGCATCAGCTTGAAGATATAAATATGAGATAAATATTAAAAATATATATCTCATAAAATTATTTTGAAGCAGGTACCACAGGTGCAGCAGGAGCGCTTGGTGCTGCTGGTGTAGTTGGTAAAATATTTTTCTTAGGAGCTGCTGGAATTAAGCTATTTGTATTTACTGTATCTACAACACTTGATTGTCTTGTTTGATTGTATAAATAACCTAAAATAACAGTGTTTACTACAAACACAAATCCTAAAATAAAAGTAACTCTTACTAAAAAATTAGCAGGTCCTTTTGCTCCAAACATAGATTCATTGCTTCCACTATAAGCACCCAAACCCATACTTGCACTTTTTTGTAATAAAATTGCAATAGTTATAACCGTAGCTAAAACAAATTGTACAATTAATAATGTTGATGTCATTTCTTTTCCTAACTTTGTATTAATTGCGAATTTTATCCAAAATTTACTAATATAAAGATAAAATGATTTTATGAGTATAAAAAATCAATTTTCAAAATATGCAAAAGATTATGATGACAATAATATAATCCAAAGAATTGTATCAAAAGCCTTAATTAGAGAATGTACAACCAAACCAAAAAAAATTTTAGAACTAGGGTGTGGTTCAGGTCAGATTTTCAGACATATATCTTGGGATATTGAATATTACAAAGCGATAGATTTTTCAGCTTCTATGTGTAAATTACATCCAAAAGGGAACAATATAGAAGTAAAATGTTTTGATTTTGATAGTGATAAATTTTATGATGATATAAAAACAGAAAAATATGATATGGTATTTTCATCATCAGCTATGCAATGGTCAAAGAATCTACCTTTATTGATAAATCGTTTATTAACAGTTTCACCAAATATAAAAGCTGTACTTTTTACTTCTAATACTTTTAAAACAATTTACAATATAACACAACAAAAACCACCTATATTAAGCTTGGAGGATATACAAAACAGTTTTCCACAAAATACTGTTTTTGAAATATTTGAATATAAACTTGAATTCAAAACAAAAAAAGAGTTATTTAGATATATAAAAAATTCAGGGGTAAAAGGGGATATAAAACTAAACTACAAAGATGCAAAAAAACTCTACAAAGAGTATCCTTATTTGTATTTAGAATTTGAAGTTGTGTTTTGTTCTTATTTAAAAGTATAGGTAAATTTTAACTTCCAAGCAAAAGCTTGGAAATCAAAAAGCTTAAAAAGATTACAGTCTTGACTCGTATCTTCTTAGCATATAAAGTTTTTTCATCATTTTTTTCTTAGCATTGATTTTTTGTTTCTTTTTCTTTTCAGGGTTAGATTCAAAATATCTTCTTGCTCTTGTTTCTGTAACGATTAATGATCTATCACATTGTTTTTTAAATCTTCTGTATGCTTCATCAAAAGATTCAGTTTCTTTTACTTTTATACCAGGCATTTGTACATCACCTACTTTCTTGCTTAAATTTGGAAACGAATTTTACTTAATCATCACTTAATATAAACTTTAATATAATCTTGCATTAAAAAACAAGGCAAGAGAATATGGATTTAACACATTTAGACAATAACGATAGACCAAAAATGGTAGATGTTTCTGCAAAAGATAATACCACAAGAATAGCAGTTGCAAGTGGTACAATCAAAATGAGCAAAGATGCTTTTGAAAATGTAATCTCAAACAGTAACAAAAAAGGTCCTGTACTACAAACAGCAGTAATCGCTGCAATTATGGGTGCTAAAAAAACACCTGAAATTATCCCTATGTGCCACCCTTTATTACTTAGTGGAATAAATTGTGATGTGGAACAATTAGATGACCTTCCTGGATTTAAACTTACTGTTACTACAAAACTTTCTGGTCAAACAGGTGTAGAGATGGAAGCTTTAAGTGGAGTAAGTATAGGATTACTTACTATTTATGATATGGTAAAAGCGATTGATAAAGGGATGATAATTAATAATATCCAACTAGAATCAAAAAGTGGTGGTAAAAGTGGGGATTTCAAACGATGATAGATCTTAGCCAACATAAACTTGAGTTGGAATATCCTTGTGATTGGTGTTACAAAATAGTAATCAAAGATCAACACAACGGTAACAAAATAGCAAAAACAGTTTTGCAAGATAGAGATCATACAGTAACCAAATCAAAAACAAGCTCAAGTGGTAAATTTAAAAGTTATAATATCAATACAACTGTACACAGTGATGAAGATAGAAACAATATCCACCAACTTTTAAAAGATCACAAACAAGTACAAATGGTAGTTTAATGGATAACATCCTTTATAAAAATGATTTAATAAATATCCAAATAGAACAATTTGAAATACCTTGGTTAAAAATATTTACAAATGAACCTATCAAAGAGTTTTCAAATTGTTCTAATACATTACAACTTGAAATTCTGGAGTTATTAAATATCATAGAAAAAGAGATGTTAGAATATTTTGCTCCAGATAAAATCAATATAGCCTCATTTGGAAACTATGTTCCTCATGTACATTTTCATATACAGGCAAGATTCAAAGAGGATAGTTATTTTCCTGAACCTACTTGGGGAACCAAACAAAGAGAAGCAAATCTGCACCTAAAAGATTTTAACACTTTTTACAATAACTTAAAACTAAAATTGGAACAACGATGAACAGAAGATCTTTTTTAGGATTGGTGGCTACCTTGCCACTTATGGGATATGATTTAAAATATTCACAAGATATTTTTATATCAAATAAAGATTGGGTAACTTTTGTAAATGCAAGAAATAGATTAAGACGCTTAAAGCGCTACATAGGATATGGTAATTTTAATATAGTATCTTTTGATACAGCTTTATTTTATGGTAGAAATCATAGTTTTATAGGAGCTTTTACCAAAGATGAATTAGCATTATTAGATAGACTATTTTATGAAGATCCATCTATATATGGATTTTATGGTAAACGGACAGTTGCAGATATTACTTATAAAATTTCAAAAAAAGATGTAGTTAAAATTCCACACACAGGACATTATTTATATCATGGAAAACCATTAAATGATTATAACAAAGTGGTAAAAGATGTAGGAAATAACTTATATTTAACTTCAGGAGTAAGAGGAGTTGTAAAACAGATGAGTTTATATATGGATAAAATATACAAACTAAAAGGCAATCTAACTTTAGCATCTACATATATAGCACCTCCTGGATATAGTTACCATACCATTAGTGATTTTGATGTAGGTAAAAAAGGTTTTGGTTATGCTAATTTCACTTCAAGATTTGCAACAACAAAAGAATTTCACAAGCTTATTAAACTTGATTATATAGCTATGAGATACCACAAACATAATAAGGATGGTGTACGATATGAACCGTGGCATGTTAAAGTTATATAAAACTTTATTTATAATATTTAGTGTTGTTTTTATACTACAAGGGTGTTCTTTGCGTGATTTTTTTGATCAATTTAATAATACAAAAATCAAAAATAAAGATAACAATAAAACTATACAAAAACCTATAAAACAACAAAAAATCAAACAAATAAAAAAACAAGTTGAACCTAAAACACAAACCAAACAAAAAAAAGAAAAACCACAACCTGTATTAAAAAAGGCAAAAGAACCAAAAACTATAATTACACTAATGCCAAAAACTATTGTAAAAGTAGTAGCCACACCTAAAAAAGTTGTACATAAACCACAACCAACTACAATAAAACCAATCAAAATCAAACCAACACCAACACCAACAAAACAAAAACAAATCAAACCAGCACCAAAACCTAAAAAAACACCATCTACAAAAATAGTAGAAAAAAAGAATATAAAAGCAAGTACAACACTAAAAAAACAAAATCTAAAAGAATTTTCTTTTGATATTATCAAAAAAGGGAAACCAGATAAAAATACATTTTTGGTAGTAGGTGGTATTCAAGGGGATGAACCAGGTGGTTTTATGGCAGCTACTTTATTGGCAACACATTACAAAATTACAAAAGGCTCAGTATGGATTATCCCAAATCTTAACTTTTATAGTATTATAAAAAGAAGCAGGGGACCATTTGGAGATATGAATAGAAAATTTGCATATTTACCAAAAGATGATCCTGAATATGAGATAATCCAACGTATAAAACGATATATTACAGATCCTCATGTTAAACTTATCCTAAATCTTCATGATGGTAGTGGATTTTATAGACCTATGTATATAGACAAAACACATAACCCAAACAAATGGGGACAATCTTTAGTTATAGATCAAGAGATTTTATACAATATAAAAGAGTACAACGATACATACAGTATAGCAAAGCAAGTTGTAGATCATATCAATAAATACCTTTTGAAAAAAGAGGATAAATATCGTGTAAAAAACACCCATACAAGATTTGATAAAACCTATGAACAAAAAGAGATGGAAAAAACTTTAACATATTTTGCTGTCAACAATGGGAAAGCTGCTTTTGGTCACGAAACAAGCAAATCTTTAACCGTTTCCCAAAGGGTATATTATAAAATTCTTGCAATTGAAAAATATATGGATATTATGGGGATAAAATACACAAAAGATTTTAAACTAACAGTTTCAAGTATCAAACACGCTATGGAAGATGATGTATCTGTCGTATTTGATGATATTCATATAAAAGTACCATTAAAAAATTTAAGAAATATCCAAAAATATTTCCCTATAAAAAAAGATGGTGTTATCCATTACAAATCTTCAAATCCTTTGGTTAAGATTATTAAACAAAATAATTTATACACAGTATATTATGGAAACCGAAGAATGACAAAATTAGAAGCTGATTATTTAGAACATCAATATTTTGATACCCAACTTAATTTTGAAGTGGATGGCAAAGCTGTAAAATGTAAGTTTGGAGATACTTTATTAGTAAAAAAAGAATTTTTAGTAAAACAACCAAAACAATTTAGGGTAAATGTTATTGGGTATAAAACATCTTCAGGTTTAGAAACAAATAAACATATATATAGAAACAACTTTATAAAAAGGTATTCTTTGGAAAAACATGGTAAAATATATAGAGTAGAGTTCTACAAAGATAAAAAATTTGTAGGTATGATTTTGGTAAAATATATAAAATAACTATAATTATAATACAAAATTATGGTTATTATAAGCAAAAAATATATATAATATAAAAAATAAAACAAAAAAGGGAAAACCGATGGAAAATAAACACAAAACACCGTATAGAATCAAACGGTATTATGGTTATATTATCGCAACTATTGTGGCTTTGAGTATGCCATTTATAAAAATAGGGGGAAATCAAGTATTCTTATTGTCTTTTGATAAGAAACAATTACAACTTTTAGGTGTTGCATTTGATATGCAAGAACTATATATGATGCCATTTTTATTGATGTTCTTATTCTTAGGAATATTCGCTGTTACTGCAATAGGTGGTAGAGCATTTTGTGGTTGGGCTTGTCCTCAAACTGTCTTTAGAGTTATCTACAGAGATCTAATTGAAGGTAAACTTCTAGGGATGAGAAGAATTAAAAACAAACAAAAAGATCCTGATTATTCAAAAAATGGTAATGGTGGGAAAAGAGTTGTAGCTATAGTAATATGGTTTGCATTATCTTTATTAGCAGCATCTGATTTTATGTGGTTCTTTATTCCTCCTGCTGATTTCTTTGCATATTTACAAAATCCTGCAGATCATACAGTTATGATAGGTTTTGTTGTAGGGATTGCAACATTTTTGGTATGGGATATTGTATTTCTTAAAGAAAATTGGTGTATCTATGTTTGTCCTTATTCAAGAGTTCAATCTGTTTTATATGATGATAATACTATCCAAGCAATTTATAGCGAAAAAAGAGGTGGTAAAATCTATGATGAAAATCACAATAAAATAGTATTCAAACAAAAAGATGTTCCAGAAGGGTATGATTGTACAGCTTGTCAAAGTTGTGTTACTGTTTGTCCTACACATATTGATATTAGAAAAGGTATGCAATTAGAGTGTATCAACTGTTTAGAGTGTGTTGATGCTTGTACAACAGTTATGGGTAAATTAGGAAAAGAATCATTAGTACAATGGTCAAGTACAAACGAAGTAGTAAATGGTAACAAAACTAAACTATTCAGAGGAAAAACTATAATGTACCTTGTTGCATTAGCAGGTATTATTGGTATGTTATTTGTTATGGGTGGTAAAAAAGAATATATGTTATTAAATGTAAACAAAACTACTCAATTATACAAAATCAAAGGTAAACATGAAGTTGTTAATAACTTCTTATTATTGTTCCAAAATACTCAAAAGAAAACATATACATATCATTTAGAGATTATTGGAGATTATAAAGATAAAATCAAAATCAAAAGATTCCATCCATTTAAACTAAGTCGTGGTAAATTAGCTAAAAAAGTTATCCAACTTAGCACTACACAAATGTTAGTTGACAACGCAAGAAAAGATACTCCTATTACTATTACGCTAAAAGCATATGCACAAGAGGATCCTGAAAAAATCAGCGTTATCAGAAAAGCAGTATTTATCTTCCCAAGAAGTGATAAATTTAAATAAAGGAAAAATATATGCCATTATTGGATAGTTTTAGAGTAGATCATACAAAAATGACAGCCCCTGCAGTAAGAGTAGCAAAAACTATGTCATCTCCAAAAGGTGATGTTATTACTGTATTTGATCTACGGTTTTGCCAACCAAACAAAGAAAAAATGAGTGCAAAAGGGATCCATACTTTGGAACACCTTTTTGCAGGTTTTATTAGAGATCATCTCAATAGCAAAAAAATTGAAATTATAGATTGTTCACCTATGGGTTGTAGAACAGGATTTTATATGAGTCTTTTAGGAAGCCCTAGTGAAAAACAAGTTGCAAAAGCTTGGAAAAAAGCTATGAAAGATGTTCTCAAAGTGGAATCAAAAAATGAAATTCCAGAACTAAATATCTATCAATGTGGTACATATAAAATGCACTCTTTAAAAGATGCAAAATCTATGGCAAAAGAAGTATTAGAAAAAGGGATTGGTATTATGGACAATGATGAACTTTTTCTAAGTGAAAAAAAGATGAAAAAACTAGGGATATAATGTCCTTGCCAATAAAGTATAAGCAAACCTCTGATGGTTCTTATACTTTATACTCTCCAAAATATAATCAATGTTTTCATAATGTTAATGATGGTGCTTTAAATGAAGCATATCTAAAATATGTAATTCCAACTTTTAACTTATATAAATCCTACAATCAATTAAATATTTTGGATATATGTTTTGGAATAGGGTACAATACATTTGCTACTATTGTATATATCCTACAAAACAATATAAAAACAAAAGTCAATTTTTATTCTGCTGAATTAGATGAAGAGCTTATCAACTCTTTAAAAAACTTTGATTATCCCAAAGAGTTTGATATAATAAAAAATATCATAAATGAAGTATCTTCTAATTATTATTATCAAGATAATCAATTTACTATATCTTTATCTATAACAGATGCACGAAAATATATACCCACATTATCAAATATTGATGTAGTTTATCAAGATCCTTTTAGTAGTGATGTTAATTATGAATTATGGACAAAAGAATATTTTGCTGATATTGTATCTATATTATCAAATAAAGCTGTTATATTGACATATTCTATTGCCACACCTGTAAGATTATCTATGTGGGAAAATAACCTTTATATTTATCAATATATATACAATAACAAACGAAAAGCAACTATTGCTAGTAATTATTTATTAACAGGAGATTACAAATTATTAGATATGCAGAAAAAACTTATTTGCAATCCAGATGCCAAAGCTTTAGAAGATTATGCTAACTAGCGTCTAAAATATCTTTACTGTTTATTGTAGTAATAATCTTATTTTCAATATCAACATTTTTAATAAAATTATCATTATAAGGGATTAAAAATGTTTTTGGAAATTTTTCATTATCTTCAAATAAATCTTTATTTGTCAATATTTCAAAATAATCATCAGTAGGGTATCTATGTATATCTTTTATAGTGCCTAGAAATATCCCATCTTCTATGATTTTAGAACCTATTAAATCAAACCAAAAAAATTGTCCTTCTTCTAATTTACAATTTTGTACAGTATCCTCTTTTGATGCAAATAATTCACTATTGATATATTTCTTTGCTTCATCTATACTATTTATTTGTGTAAATTTAACAACTTTGCTAGTTGGATTAAATGATTGTATTGTAAGTATTTGTTTTTTGTTTGTAATAAATGTACTGTTTTTTTTGAATTGTTCAGGAAAATCTGTATCTATATGAAGTCGTAATTGACCTTGTAATCCTACAGTTTTTCCAATTTTTGCTACAAATATATCTGACATAAAAAGTTGTTAGAAAACTAACATCCCCTTTATGCTTTTGTAACTTGAATTTTATAAGCTACGCCATCTTTGGCCTTGCAACCATTTATAATAGTTTTTAATGAATTAATCATATTTCCATTTTTACCTATAAGTTTACCAAGATCATCTTCATTGGCATATATAGTTATTTCATGAAAATTTGTATCTAACTCCTCTTCAACTACTTTTATTTGTTGTGGTTGAGATACTATTAACTTCGCGTATTGACTTATAAAATCTGTTATCATGATAAATCTCTATTTTTTAATTCCTGTAAGTTTTGCAACTTTTTCACTTGCTTTTGCACCAACACTTAACCAATAATCTAATCTTTCTTGATCAAATTTTAAAACTTTTGGCTCAACTACAGGATTATAATAACCAATTGATTCAATCCATCCACTATCTCTTCTTTTTCTACTGTCTGTTACAACGATTCTGTAGAAAGGTTTTTTATTTCTACCCATTCTTGTAAGTCTAATAACTGTCATTTTATTTCCTTTTTGTTTTAAGTGAAAAACTTATATTTTCCACTATAATTTTATTTTAACTATTATGTTAAGTGCTAAATATTAAAACATAACACTTAGCACTTAACACCTAGTGATTATTATCTTGGTATTTGCCCCTGACCACCCATTTGAGCCATCATTTTTTGCATATCTTTCATACCACCTTTTCCTGCCATTTTTTTGGCCATCTTTGCAGCATTTTTAAATTGTTTAAGGATTTTATTTACTTGAACTTCACTAAGTCCACTACCTTTTACCAATCTTCGTTTTCTACTTAGGTTTAGTAAATCTGGATTTTCTCTCTCTTTTGGTGTCATAGATGATATAAGAGCTTTAATTCTTTTAATCTCTCCACTATTTTCAAGATCCATATCTTTCATTTTATTTGCCATACCACCCATACCAGGTATCATGCCCATTATAGATTTCATACTTCCAAGTTTTTTCATCATCTCAAGTTGATCTAAAAAGTCATTAAAATTAAATTGTCCTTTTCTAATCTTTTTAGTAACTTCTTTTGCTTTTTTCTCATCAATTACAGCAGATGCTTTTTCTGCAAGTCCTTCAATATCCCCTGCACCCATAAGTCTTGATACAATTCTATCTGGAATAAATACTTCCAGATTTTCCATTTTTTCACCAATACCGATAAATCGTAAAGGAACTCCAACTTGATGTGAAAGTGAAATCGCAACCCCACCTTTTGTATCCCCATCATATTTAGATAGTATAACCCCATCAATTCCGATTTTTTCTTTAAATGTTGTTGCAGTTCTTGTTGCATCATGTCCTGTAAGTGAATCAGCAACATAAAAAATTTCATCTGGATTAATCGCTTTTTTAATATTAGCTAACTGATCCATAAGCTCATCATCTATAGCCAATCGTCCAGCAGTATCTACTAAAAGAACATCATAAAGTCCCTCTTGTGCTTTTTGTTTTGCTTTTTTTACTACATTTACAGGGTTTGTTTCATTATCATCAAAATAAACATCAACCTCTATTTGTGCACCAATTTGTTTTAATTGTTCAACAGCTGCTAATCTTTGTAAATCTGCTGCTGCAATTAAAACTTTCTTCTTTCTAAGTTTTAGATAATTTGCAAGTTTCCCTGTAGTAGTTGTTTTACCACTACCTTGAAGACCTGTCATAAGGATAGTTGTAAGTGGTGTTTTGGCAAATACAAAACCTTGATTACCATTTACAGTTAAAATATTTGTCAATGTTTCTTTTAATGCTTTTAGAAAACTATCTTGACCAATTCCAGCTGCTTTTGTTTTTAGTTCAACTTGTGTAACCAATTCTTTTACAGTTTTATGATGAACATCAGCTTTAAGAAGTGATTTTTTAAGTTCAACAACAGCTTTGCTTAGAGCTTTTGTATCATCTTTATATCTGATTTTACCAACAACCGTTTTGAAAGAATTTGTTAATGTACTAAACACTTTATATACTCACCTTAAATTTTTATGTGGGATTGTACAGAAATAAAACTTAAATATAGGTAAAAGTTGATTTTATAAAATCCCAAAATATAGGGAAATAGAGAAAAAAGTTTATAAATATTTAAGTTATATTTAATATTAATCCAAGATTTTAGATATTATTTTTTTAGCACCATCTTTTTTTATAGTTAAAATCAATTTTTCACTTATAGGTTTTATATCTTTATTTAAAATATCTTTTATAAGTGAAATATCCAAATCTTTTTCTGTAGATAAAAAACATAAATTTTGATTAAGTAAAAATTTTGCATTATAATACTGATGATTTGCAGCAGCAAACGGATAGGGGATAAACAAAGCAGGTAAACCAATAGCACTAAGCTCCCAAAGTGTACTTGCACCACTTCTACTTATAGCAAAATCTGCTTTATCCATATATTTTAAAATATCTGTTGAAAAATCAAAAACAACTGCATCTATATTGGATTGTTTATAAAAATCTTTTAATTTTTCAAAATCATTTTTACCTGTTTGATGAATAATATTAATATTTTGTTCTTTAAGATACAGAGCAATTTCCATAGCAAAATTATTAATAGCTGTTGCTCCTTGACTACCTCCTAAAAATATAATAGTTTTTATAGTATCTCTTACCCTTTGATGTTCAAAAAATACAGAATTAATCGGATAATCTTTGACCAAAGAGTTTGGATCATAAGAACTAAAAACATTTTTAGCAAATTTTGATGTGATAGAGTTTAATTTACCCATAATAGAATTTTGCTCATGGATATAAAAATCTGTTTTTGTAAAAATAGTAGCAAATGCAGCAGGAGCAGCACTAAAACCACCCACACTAATCACTTTTGATACTTTATATTTATGGTATATCCCTATAATTTGTACAGTTGCTTTTAAGATTTTAAACAATGAATTAATTTTACCAAAAAAGTTTTGATTTACTACCCCTTTTGTATCAAAAAAATATGTTTTAAAAAGCTTAGAATCATTTCCAAACCATGCTTTATCAGCACCTTTGGTTGAACCTATAAATATAACTTTATAATCCAACAAATAAAGTTGTTCTATAAAACTTTTAGCCACACTTAGGTGGCCACCTGTACCACCACCGGTAACCACTACATATTTATCTGTCATATCTCTACTTTATTAACCAACGGAATAGTAATAGTAAAAATAGCACCTTCATCCCCATTTGCAACACTTAAAGTACCATTTAATGATTTTTCAATCATATTTTTACTCATATACAACCCCAATCCTGTACCTTGAGATTTATGTTTTGTTGTAAAATAAGGATCAAAAATTTTATAAATTATCTCTTGAGGGATACCACCTGCATTATCTTGTACAGTAATTATTGCATCTGTATTTGTTTTATGCAAATCAAGCTTGATATGTTTGTCGGATATATCTTTTTGAATTAAAATATCTTTTGCATTATTAATAATATTAATTAAAACTTGTGATAACTCACCTATAACCAAAGGTAACCTTATAGGTTCCACCTCATCTATATTGTTAATTAATTTAATTTTATGCATATCTAACATACTTTTTATAATATCTATAGTTATATGTATCCGTTCTTGCAGTATTACCTCTTTTAACTCTTTTTTCTCTTTGATATAGTTCATAAATACATCTATAGTTTGAGATAAAAATTGAGCAGTATTATTAATTCTATTACATTGTTTTTCAAGTTTTTCATCATCTAACATACCGTATTCTTTTTGCATTAACATACCTGTTGCAGCTGTACTTATTATACTAAGTGGTTGTCGCCACTGATGAGCAATATTTGCCAACATCTCACCCATTTGAGCATTTTTAGATTGTTCTAATAATGTAAGTTCTTGTTGATGAATTTTATCTTCTTGTTCTTTATTTGCAAGTTTTAATTCTATTTGTTCAATTATATCTTCAATTTTATTTTCAAGAAGATCATAATCGATAGGCTTAAGGATATATCCATCTACTTGCATCTCAATAGCTTCCATAAAATAACTACTCTCACTATGTGCAGTTGTAAATAATATATGTTGATGTTTATTGATTTGTTTTATCTCTTTACACATATCAATACCATTCATTATAGGCATTTTTATATCCGATATTACAATATCAGGAGAGTGTTGTTTATATAGTTTTAATCCTTCTTCCCCATTTGATGCTAATAAAAGAGTATCACACATATATGACAAAGGTCGTTTTGTGTTATCTTGAATTTGGGATTCATCCTCTACATAGAGTATAGTTATATTAGTTTTCATCTATATCACTCCCTTTTAGTGTTTGCGGTTTAAAGTCTATACAAAATTGGACTCCATTTTTTATATTTTTGACACTCAATACTCCATCCATATTGTCTTCTATAATCATTTTTGACATATAAAGTCCCATACCTGTACCTTTACCTTGTTCTTTGGTAGTAAAGTATGGTTCAAATATTCTATTTATAATATCTTTTGGTATCCCTTTTCCATTATCAGAAATAGTTACTTTATTGTTGCTAATATTTATATCAATCACAGGTTTTTCTATATTATTTGATATTAAAGCATCTTTTGCATTTGTAATTAGATTTAAAATAACTTGTTTATATTCATTTTGAAGTCCATTATATACAAAATCATCTCCATTTATATTTATCTCAATATTATATCTATTGAATTGTGACCACAACATATCAACAACAGTTTGTGTAGATTTTTTTATACTGAAATTTTGTTTTTCTTTATCTATTCTAAAGAAGTTTCTAAAATCATCAATAGTTCTACTCATAAACTTTATTGTATGTTTGTTTTTTTCTATAAAGTTATCTATAAATTCCTGATTATTTAAAAGTCCATCTTTAAAATCATATTTCAGATTTTGGATAGAGGTGCTTATATTATTCAAAGGTTGTCGCCATTGATGAGCAATAGCACCTATCATCTCACCCATAGCAGCCATTTTGCTTTGTTGTTGCAATGCTTCTAATTGTTTTGTATTTTCTTCTAGGGCTATTTTAATTTTTTTATCAAGATCTTGATTTAATTTGTGGTATCTATCAATATTAAATTTTGCTGTTATGATATTTTTTACCCTTGCTAATAACTCTATATCATTAACTATTGGTTTTCGCACATAATCACTTGCACCTGCATCAAAACAATCTTTTAGTGTTTGAAGATCTGTTTTTGCTGTTGCTATGATTATAGGAGTATGTTTAAATTCTTCATGTGATTTGATATATCTACATGCTTCTATTCCACTAATTTGTGGCATCATAAGATCTAAAATAATCAAATCTGTTTCTTTATTTTCCAAGATTTTATAGGCTTGAGTTGCCCCTAATACACTATGGATATTATTATACCCCTCATCATCTAGCATATCCTCTATCAAATCGATATTATCTTGTTTGTCATCTACTATTAAAATATTTGCATCATATATATTTTTCATCTGCTACCCCTGTAATTCTTTGGCAAATTTTTTCAACACATGTTCAATTTGTCCACCTTTTCTAACTATACTTACCCTATTGTATTTCAAAAATTCAATATCATCTTTAGTTAAATCTTTAGCAGTTACTACTACAATATGAGTATCATATAATTTTGGATTTGTTCTTACTATTTGTAAAAATTCAAATCCACTAAGCTTTGGCATCATAAGGTCAAGATAAATTATATTTGGGATAAATCCATCTTCTATTAAATTAAGTGCTTGTTGACCATCACAAGCTGTTTTAATCTCTTGTATATCTTCATTGATATATTCATAAATCAAATCCCTTACATCCTCTTCATCATCTACAATTAAAGCACTCGCAACAATATTATTATCAAAGTATTTATTAATAAGTGATTTTAAATCATCTTTAGATATAGGTTTTGATATAGAATCAATCGCCCCCAAAGTATAACTTTTATGTTTATCTTCAATATTACTAATAACAATCACAGGTATATTTGTAGTTTGCTCCATAGCTTTTAATCTTTTTAAAACTTCCCAACCATCAAGACCTGGCATCATAATATCCAATGTAATCAAAGAAGGTTTAAGCTCCATAGCTTTTTGTAACCCTTCTTCTCCACTACTTGCAGTATAAACCATATAATGCTCATCACTTAAATAATCTTTTAATAAATCTCTTACATCTTTTGTATCATCAATAATAAGTATAGAGTTAATATCTCCCAACATTTTAAAGTGATTTTTAAAATCATCCAATAACTCATAAGTGATTTTTTCTCTATCGTGTTTGTTCAAAGGTAAACACATAGTAAAAGTAGAACCAACTCCAACTTCCGATTCCAAATCTATATAACCATGCAAAAGTTCAAGCATATTTTTAGAGATAGTAAGTCCTAGTCCTGTTCCTCCATATTCTCTTGTTGTACTTCCATCACTTTGTCTAAATGCTTCAAAAATCTTATCAAATTTATCTTTTTGAATCCCTATACCGTTATCTTTTACTGATATTTTTAATAATTTATCCTCTTCAAAGATTTTTACCTCAATTTTACCTGTACCATTTTCTACAAATTTCAAAGCATTTGAAACAAGATTGATAATCACTTGTTTTATTTTTTGTTCATCTGTTGTAAATTTGTATATATTTGTACCCAACGCATTAGTAAAAGATATTTGTTTTGCATTGTTTGTAGCTTGAGCCATAAGAAGTTCAAGGGTAGAAGAAACCGTACTTACCATATCAATTTCTCTTAATTCCAAATCCATTTTTCCAGACTCTATTTTACTTAAATCCAAAATATTATTTATTAACTCTAACAATCCTATACCATTTCTATTGATTTTTTCAAGCTGATCAAGTTGTTTTTGTTCGAGGTTACCTTTTTTATTTTTTTGTAAAATATTTGAAAATCCAATAATTGAATTAAGTGGTGTTCTTAGTTCATGAGATACATTTGCTAAAAATTCAGATTTTAATCTATTTGATTCCTCTAATTGCATATTTATATCTTGCAATTCCATAGATTGTTTTTGTGTTTGAACAAATGATATTGCATTATTTAAAGATTGCACAAGTGTATTTATATAACCTTTTAGATAACTTTCATCAAATTCGTTATTTGTAACAGAACCCAAAAGTATTACCCCTATTTTTTCATTATGAAATGACAATGGAATAGCAATGATATGTTTTAATTTTGTTTGATAAAATCCAAGATCAATCATAGGTGCCAAATCATCATTGAGTCCATCTATATATATCCATTGACCACTTTTATATGCTTTTGATACAATTCCATTTGTAGAGTTATTGAAAAAATCTGATTCCAAAAGATTATCATCTATACTATGTTTTGCCAATATTTTTAAACTATTATTATCATCTTTAATATAAAAAATCCCAATTTGAGCTTGTATAATATCAAGTATCTGTTTTATAGCGCTATTTGCCAAAAAGCTTACATCTACAGAATTTAGCTCACTTAGATAGTGATTAAATTTACTTAATTTATCTTTTTGCAATTCCAACATATTGTTTGTTTCTTGCAATGATAAAGTTTTTTGTTTTACTTTTTCTTCAAGATGTATTTTGTATTCTTCTAGTTCCTTCTCTTTTGCTTCTAGTTTATCTATAGTATTGGTTAATTCATCATTATATCTATTTTCTATATACAATCCACACTCTAAATTTTTCATATCTTCTATTAGATTATAAATATATCTTCGTTCAATTATAGATCCATGTTGAGGTGCTATTATATTCATATCCAATAATTCAATTTTTCTTAATGTATAATTAAATATATCCCGACTAGGCATATAAGCAGCATGAAAAGCTTTTGCTTTTTCAAAATAATCCTCTTTTGCATAAAACTCCCAAGACTCCTCAAGTCCACCAAATATATCACTAGAAAAAAGCACTTTTGTATCAGGAGCATAAGTTACAAATGCTCCAGGAGAATGGCAATAAGGTGTTGTAATAAATTCCAAAGACAAACCATTGGTTGTTGTTAATTTTAAATCATGTTTATCTATTTCATAATAATTTGCTTTAACCATATAATGTTTAATCAAAACTGTCATTCTGCTGTGTGTTACTATTTGCAAATCTTCCCTATTAATAACTTTTTCTATTTGAGGAACAGCAGCACACAAATCAGGATCTTGATGATGTAAAATAATATATTTAATATTTTTTAGTTCTGTTATTTGAGAAACTTTTTTCATAACTTCATCAAATTCGAGCATTGAACCAGGATCTATCAAAATAGATTCATTACCATTATCTATAAAATAAGGTAAACACTGAAAAGGATCGTTCTCAAGTTGCATCCCTACCCAATATGTATTATTTGCTATCTCTACTGCTTTTGTAAAATCCATTTTATTTCTCCTGCAATAAATTATTTATCATCTGTATTAACAACTCATCATCAACTATAGGTTTACTCATATATTCATTAAATCCGGCTTCTATAAATTTTTCTTTATCACCTAACATAGCATGAGCTGTTAATGCTATAACAGGTGTATCTTTTATATCTTTATTTACTCGTATTTGTTTTATCACTTCCAAACCATCCATAACAGGAAGCGAAATATCCAACAAAATCAAATCTGGTTTATCTTGAATTGCCATATCCAACCCTATTTGACCATCTGTAGCTTCCAAAAGTTCAAATTCATCTTCTAAAAAAGCCTCTAGCACATCCATATTATCACTATTATCTTCTACTATTAATATTTTTTTCATCTAAATTCTCCCTTTTATTGGTTCTGGTTGAAAGTCTATACAAAATTGAACTCCATTGTTTGTATTTTTGACACTTAATCTACCGTTCATATTATCTTCTATAATCATTTTTGACATATAAAGTCCCATACCTGTACCTTTACCTTGCTCTTTTGTTGTAAAATATGGTTCAAATATTCTATTTATAATATCTTCTGGTATCCCTTTTCCGTTATCTTCTATAAATATTTGTTTGTTTCTGATTGTCACAACAATTTTTGGATTTGGGATATTATTTTCAGTTAATGCATCTTTTGCATTACTAATAAGATTTAATATCACTTGTTGATATTCATTTTGAAGTCCATTATATACAAAATCTTCCCCTTGTATATCTATATCTATATGGTGGCTTTCTAATTGAGCTAATTGCATATCTATAACTGTTTGGGTACTTTCTTTGATATTAAAATCTTTTTTATCTTTATCAATTCTAAAAAAGCTTCTAAAATCATCTATTGTTTTTGACATAAATTTAATTGTTGTTTTATTATGGGTTATAAACTCTTTTATATAATTTTCATCATTTAATTTACCCTCTTTAAAATCATATTTTAAATTTTGTATTGATGTTGTTATTGCATTAAGAGGTTGTCGCCATTGATGAGCAATTGCACCTATCATCTCCCCCATTTGAGCTAATTTACTTTGTTGCTGTAAAATTTCAAGCTGTTTAGTATTTTGTTCAATTGCATTGTTTATATCTTTTTGCAACTTTTTATTAAGATGATTTATCATATAGTTTTTTCTAGCAATAATAAGAGTAAAAATCAAAATAATAATCATAATAACAGCAAAAACCATAATCTGTGCTTTATAAAGTTGATAAAAACTTTCAGGTTTATTGATAATTACCCCTGTATGTTTAGGATCTAATTTATTTATATCTAAATGAAATTTTAAAATATTTTTCATATTAAAATAATACTGATTTGGACTATTAGGATTAATCCCTATTTTTTTCATCTCTTGACCATAAATATAAGCCATAGCCTTTTGAGCTGCTATTGTACCTTGAAGTTCTCCACTTACACAGTTCCCACCTATTATATCTGGATAATCCAAAAATATATTTGTATGGATTAGTATTGGATTTTTATACACTTTGATAATTTGATTTAAAGACTCCCTAAATGTTAAAAATTCACCATCTTTTCTCATAGCTGTAAGAACTAAACTAAATGCTACAGAATGTTTTTCATAAGAATTTAATAACTTTTTTTGCATATATTTAATATCTTGAGTATTTATATACACAAATTTAACATCATGGATATTTTTATAAGCATTTTTATATTCATTGATGATTTTATTTGATGTTACAGTATTATCAAGCAGTATATATATAACTTTTAGTTTTGGATCTATTTTTTTTGCTAAATTATAATTTGCTATTGGATCTTTCTTTTCAAAAACTCCTGCATACACATTAGTATCCAACTGATTTTGTAATTTTAGATTATTTACTCCACAAAAAAACACTTTAGTATTTTTTAACAAAGGGGTGTTTTTGTATTGTCGTACAAAATTAAGAGCATTATCATCTGTTGTTATTACCACTTTAAAATATGTATTTTTATATTTATGTGAATAAAAATTATATAAATTTTCAATAACCTCTTTTGTTGGTTTAAACCTTTTGGTATCCATAAATTCTATATACAGTCTATTTTTTTTATCCTGTTGTAATGTATCTTTTATTGCTTGTATTTGAGAATGTGTCCATTTAAAATTTGGATGATAAGAATTCAATATTAAAATATTTTCTCCAAATAAAATAGATACCAATACAAAACAAATTAAAATTATTTTCATTGATTTTCCTCTAATATTATTGTAAAAAC
>Ga0256828_1000783_pt1 | contig 20593 bp, 14 predicted proteins | sample CV88metaG_FD_185993 | JGI IMG/M metagenome (GOLD analysis project Ga0256828, IMG submission 185993) | Hydrothermal vent microbial communities from East Pacific Rise, Pacific Ocean - CV88 | ecosystem: Environmental > Aquatic > Marine > Hydrothermal vents | place: Pacific Ocean: East Pacific Rise...
TGCTAAGATATTCATCTTCTGCATAATATCTTAATCATGAGTTTAGAACTTCTGGATTTAAAGTTTTTCAAATTAAATCTTCTACTTTGATTACATTATTTTCTTGATTTTCTTTTGGTAGATAATTTATCATATATTTATCTTTTATTAAGTGAGAAAATCACTTAGACATATCTACAAAAAATCCACCTCTATTATATTCTCCAGAATTAACTACTAGATAAATATAATTATCATTTTCTTTGATAACTTTTTGATACATATAGTCTACAATTAATGTATCTCCAGTGGATAAATCTAGAATAATATTTTTATTCTTATAAACAAAAAGAAAAAACTCTTTATTCCCAAATAATGCAGGTCTAATACTATTAGCCTCTCCTTCAAAAGTTTTACTTTTCTTTCAAATAGAATAAGTTAAATCACTTTTTATATTATTATCTTCTGTATATTGCAATAATACTTCTTTAGGAATAATTCAAGATATATCTTCTTTTTTTATTTTTTGTTCTTTTATAAAATTATCTAAAGCTTCCATATAATTTTCTCCATCTAAAGTGATTTTAAATTCTATTTTACTTTTTGTAGATAAATCTTCTAAGAATACTCCTCCTTTTTCTTTTTGTTTATCATTAGATAAAAGCATAAGATATTTATCTTTATACTTACTATCTTTTTGAAATTCAACTTTTACCATAATATTTTTTTATAAAAATAAATTAAAATCCTACTAATCAATTATAATAACTTCTAAGTCTTTTTACTTCCTCATCTGACATCTTACTCTTATCAATACTATCATAATCACTTAATTTATGTCTTTTACCAGCTACTTGCATTCTTTTTAATAGTTCTTCTATCTCTTCTATCTCTTCTTCTCAAATTTCTTGTGTATTTTCTTTTTTAATTATTCTAGGAAGTCCTTCATCTTCTATATCTTCCTCTAGCTCATATCATAATATATCTAATATTCAAAAGCTAGCTTTTCATCAAGTGTCAATATTTTCTTTAATTATTTTTACATCTTCTTCTGTTAAATCAATTTTATCTTCTAAATTTGTTACTATAATTTTTAGCATTTCTTTTTCTACTTCATAAGCTTTTCTTTTTAATTTATTTACATCCTCTTGTAAATTCTCAATTTGTTCAAAAATATCCTCTGAAAATTCTGAATAATCAATATCAGAAAAATAATTCTCAATAATCTCTCATATTTTGCCCTTAAAACCTAGATTACCTCATATATAACTAACATAAGCATAATTTTCATCTTCTCCTCTAATTGTTATATAATCATTAATTATTATTCCATCAAAATCTTCTCAATCTCAATTTTCTAATCTTTCTAGGATTATATCTTCATCATAATCAACTTCTTCCTCTTCAATTTCAATTTCTGCTTCTAATAAGCTCTTAATAGCTTCTTTATCTGTATTTTCTTTTATTTCTTGCATTTTTTGTATAAAATGGAGAAAAAATTTATTATTTCTCTCCATATCTTTTGTGATTTCAACTAACATATTTATTTTTTTATTAAAATAAGCTCTTTTAATCTATATCAACTCCTATAAATTCTTTTTCATTAGCTCAAATATAATAATATCCATTTGCTGTTCATTTATATTCTTTATTTAAGAATATAGCTACATATTCAGGATTTTCTTTATTTGGTTGTGGTTCAACAGATACAGAATAATCATATTCTAATTCTGCTTTTTCATAAAATTCTTTTTTATTATCAATTGCATCTTTTAACTTTTCAATAATATTATATCAAAATATATTTTTTAGTCTTTGTTCTCAAATAACTTGTCCATCAATAGCTGTTCAGCTAGTTACTCCATAATCATACAAAGATTTTGCACCATCTAACATATAAGTTTCAAAATCATCTGGTAAAGCCTCAACTCTTTCTCTAAAAGTCCATCATTTTGTATTTGGATGAAAATCTAATTTTTTAAATCTTTGTATAGCTTTAAATTTTTCTTTTGCTTTTAGATATTCATTAAAATCTTTTTGCATTTTTTCATCTTCAAATTTTACTTCATCTTTAATTCCTTTTATGATAATTTTTTTATAATTATTTACATCAAAAAAACTTCCATATCTACTACTTCATTTATTCATAAGTAATATTCCACTTCAAACTGCTTTTCCAAGTATTCTATCTGATTTTTTATCTTCTTTATCAATTAAAGTTACTTTTAGTTTATTTCAATATTTTTCAAATAATTCTAAAATAACTAATTCTGCTACTTCTTCTCATTTTTCTTCCACATCAATTTCTATTTTTCTTTTAGTCTTTTTGATTTTTTCTTCAAACAATTCTTTATTTTCTAATCTTTTTCTTAGTATTTCTTTTATTGTTTTATCTATTAATTTTAAAGTTTCTTCTGCTTTTTCTTTTAATTCTTTACTTATTTTAGGTAATTTATCTTGATTTTTGAGATTTCTGTAAATACTTACTCCTCAATACATCTTTTTATCAATAGTTCCTTTTTCAAAATTTTCATATTCTTTTATAACTAATTTTAACTCACTTATAATTGATTTAAACATTTCTGTATTATCATAATAAAGTTCTTTTATATGTTTATTAAAATCTTCTCTACTCCAATAAATTTTTTCTTTAATATTTTGTAAATCTTCCATAACTGCTTCTCTAACAACATCAACTTTTTCTTCTGACATTTTAATTTTAGGGTCTATTGTTTTTGCAAATTTAGTTCCTAAAATTAATTCTGGAAGAGATAAATCATAAACCATATCTGGTGTTTTAAAATGTAGTTTAAAATTATTTTTAGGAATAGTAGTTATTGTATCATTATATCTTCTTTTAATAATAATATCTCCATTTCACATATCTCAAAAAATATATAACCACATACTTCAACTTCCTTTTCTTTTAAGATAAAAATCTGTAAATTTTACATTTCATAAACTTTTAAGTTTTTCCATATTTATATTTTAAAAAAGTAAATTATTTCTTAAATACTATAATCAAAAATCCTATAATAAAAAAGAAAGAGAGTATCTTTTTCCTCTCTTTCTTACTAATATCTTGTGGGTATTAATTTACCATCAACAACCATACAAGCTCTTCCATTTCTTACTCCTCCTTGTTCTGTTCAAATTTCTAAAATAGTTTCTCTTATGTTTTTAGATAATTTTACTTCTTTATATCCATCAATTTTCTTTTGAGGATTGTAAAAATCTCAACTATGGCTATCTTGGTAAGCAATAATAATTGATTTATTAGGTATGTTTTTTATTTTTTTTAGTTCTTTCATACAATATAGTTAAAATATATAAAAATAAAATTAAAAAGAAAATCTTTTCTTTTGTATTTTTAGTATATTTATTATAAAAGATAAAGCAAATTTTTTATTCTACTTTTTTGTAGCATACTTTTTCTTCTTTTAAAACTTCTCCATTTTCTCATAAAACTTTGTATTTTCAACATTTATCATTAAGCCAACTAGCTTCTATTTTATTCTTTTTTGGATAATTAAATCAAAAACTATAAAATTTAGCTCAATAAATAAATTTACTTCATACTCTATATGAAAAAGGAACTACATAAATATTATAATCAAGCTTATTTTCTAAAATTAAATCTTGTCTATAATATTTAGAAAAAAAGATAGTAGCCTCTCATCAAGGGAAAGGATAATATGCATGATAGAATTGACTATGATGTCTATAAGTATCAATTTTACACCATTTATCTAATCAATATAAGCAAGCATCAAAGAACATGGTAGAAACTCAACATAATCCTCCTCAACTAACTAATTTAGTTCAAGTTCAAACAATAGCTAAGCCATCTACATATTTATCTCCATTTTTTTCTAGATGATTTACTATTGAAAGTTTAGTATTATTTCAATTCCAGCTAATATTTAGACTATCTAGTCAAAGATTTATATTAGTCTTTCTATATTTTGCAAAAATAGTAGTCATTTTTTGCTCTGTGGAGTATTTTTTATTATTTTTGTATAAGTAACATCCTAAAAGTTTTTTAAGCTCTGTATCTGTAAATTTTATATTAATTTTTACTCCTTTGATATTATCTAAATATCTCCAAAAGAAAGATATGTCTTTATTTAGGCTTTTACAAGAGTTTTCATTAATATCTTTTGATAAATCCAAAGTATTTAAGAAAGGAGTGTTTTCAATTGGTTGTATATCTTTAAAAGTTTTTCAAAAACAAGATATATTTATATTATTGCTTTCTATTTTACATTTTTTATTTATTTTTACATCTTTTACATAGTCTCCATAAATACTAAAGATATTGTTTTGTAGTTTTTCTATCTTCTTTTTATCTAATTTCCTTTGATAATATTCTATTTTATATATAGGAATGTTTATATTTGTGTCTTTTTTTGTTTCTGCATAAGTAAAATTAGGAGAATATAATCAAACTCCTAGTAAAAATAGTAAAATGTATAAAATTTTATTCCTCATTTCTTTTTTAGATTATATTTTTAATATCTCTTTTAGTTTTAAGGATTTTAAATAAAAATGCAATAAAAAAAGAGAGTTTTTTCTCTCTTCTTTTATTTTTCAATAATTAGTAAGAATTTTAATTTCTCTCCTTCATTACTAAATTTTTTATGAGATATAGGATTATTTATCATAGTTAATAAATCATATTGTTTAGCATAAGCTTTTTTGAAATTTGATTTAATTCATTTTTCTTCTAGTTTTAAATAATCTTGTAATTCAACTAATAATGTTTTCATAAACATAAAGTATTCTTCTCATTTTTCAATTCCTATAAATTCATTATTTAGATTTTCTAGAGTCTTTGGTAAAAATTCTCAATAATAATCCTCTCCTAAGAATTTTCTTGGCTCTTTTTCTCATAAAAACTCAACTTTTATTTCTTTTACTATTTGGTCATAGTAAAAAGGAATAATTTTAACTTCTAAATAAGGATTATCTGGGTCTTCTTTCTTTTTAAATAAGATATTAAAGTCTTTCAACTCAATATTTTCTTCTCAAATTTCTTTTACTTTTTGAGTAATAAGATTTTCTATTGAGTTTCAATTCTCTTCTTCATCTTCTGGTATATCTTCTAAGAAAATATCACTTTTTCTTTCTTCTTCCATTAATTCATTATAATCTAGTTTCTTTTCTTTTCTTTTTGTCTTAATTAAAGTTTCTGTTTCTATTTTAGACATATTATCTCTTTTTATACCAAAGAAACTATCTATAATTTGTTCTTTCTTTCAAATTATATCCATAAGTCCAAGCATTTCATCCATTAAACTAGATGGAACAAAATTATAAAATATAGGAGTGTGTTTAGCTCAAATTCTAAATAATCTTCAAACTCTTTGTTGTAATCTTACTGGATTATAAGGTAAATCATAATTTATACCTCTATAAACATCATGTAAGTTTACTCATTCAGATAAAGTATCTGTTGATATTAGAATATCTATTTTTTTATCTTCTGGTTTCATTTTGTAACCATTTACCTCTGGAGAAAATCTATAAATTTTACTTTGTTTAACTGCTTTGCTTTCTTGTCCTGTAATAGTTTCTATATTTAGATTAGGAAATTCCTTTTTTAAGAATTGCTCAATATCTCTTAGAGTATCTGTATAAGAAGTAAATATCAACCATTGCTTATCTTGTTCTTTTGCTATTAAGTCTTTTAATAGTCAGTGTTTAGGGTCTTCTGTTTTTAAGAAAAAGTCTTGAAATTCATTTGCTATATCAAGGATTTTTTTTCTTTGCTCTTTAGTAAGAGGTTTTTGTCCTTTTGTATATTTACTAAGCATTTCTTTTTCTTCTTCATCTGTCATTAATTCTCCTTTTTCTCAAATATTAATTAAAGTCTGATATACTGCTTTTAATGAACTATCCATTCTTTTTAATACTAAAGCTCCTAAAAATCAACTAAATATTCCTTCTTGTTTCTTTTGAGTAAGATATTTACTTATTTGTTTTTCTAATAGAGTAGCTATCTTTTTAATATTTTTCATTTCATCTGCTAAATAATCCTTAATTAACTCCATTATTTCAGCTTTAGAATAATCTTTATATGAAGTAGAAGCCCAAAGTTCTCCAAAAAATCATCAAGTAGTTTTTACTATACTATACTTTGGTAATTCTTGAACCTTTTCAATTAAGTATTGACTAGTTAAACTCTCAAATCAATAAGTAGTTTGTATTTTATATTTTCTAAATTCAGATATATCAATTTCTTTGTCTTCTTTTAATAATTTAACATATTCTTTATATATTGATTTATTATATTCACTAGTTCAATTTTCTAGTTCTTCTTCTATTCTTTTTAGAATTTCTTTTCTATTTTCATTTATAATTTCATTAGCTACTTTTATAGCTTCTTCATTTTTAAAGAAATGTCTATATCTATCATGAGGATAATAAGCATAAGATAGAATATTTGATATTAATTTTGTTTTAAATAGTTCCTTTACATTTTTATAAAAAACACTTTCAAAGAATTTTTTAACTTCATTTAAGTTTATATCTACTATATTAACAAAATCTTTTATTTCTTTTTCATCTATATTTTCAACTCAAACATAGTTTTTTATGTAAAGATAAGTTAAAAATCATTTAGTTTTGATTATATTAAAGAATTTTTGTTCTACTTCTTCTTTAGTTATCTTTAAGATTTCTTCATAACTTCTTATTTTGCTATTTCAACCTATTCTATCTAAACCTAAATCAGATAAAAGTATTCAAAAACTTATTCTAATATCTCCTCTTTTATATGAATATTCTCCAGTAAAATCTTTTTTTTCACTTCTTTCCCATTTTTTAACTCTTTTAATTATTTCATCATTTTCTTCTACTTCTATAAAAATATCTTGTAAATTAAATTTATCAAAATCTATTTTAATTACATCATAAATACTTTTTACTGCTGCTTGTTCTATATCTGCTTGTGAAAAACTTAAAGCATTTATCTTTTTAATATCAATACCTTGTTTAAAACTTTTGTTTATAAAATCAATAAATTTTTCTCTAAATTCTGGAGTTTCATAATCTTCTGTTTCTAAGTAGTTGATTTCTGGGTATTCATCTTTAATTTTAGCTCCTTTTAATTCAATATTTCAAAAGTTTTTTACTATTTTCTTTCTATCATATTTATTGATAAATTTAGTAAATTCTTTCCAAAAATATTCATTTTCTATTTTAAATTTCACACTTCCTCCTAATGTAATCTCTCCATAGAAATATGATATTAGATTATAAATATCTTCCATAGAATTATTGATAGGAGTAGCTGTAAGCATTAACATAGGAGTTTTTCTCTCATATTCAATTCTTTCTTCAACTTCTGTTTGTATAAGACTATATTTATTAAATTGAGATAAAGAGTAACCTCTTTGAGTATCTTTATTCCTAAATACATGAGCTTCATCAACTAGAATAAATCAAAAATCATCTTCATTTATTCCTTTCATAAAAGATGTATTGTTTCTAATTACAATTCTTTCTTTTATAACTTTGTCAGATAATCACATATCTTGCAAGGCTCTTTCCCAAGCTCCACCTTCTACAACAGATTTTGGAGCAATAATCATAATCTTTTTATCTGTTTGCTCTAAATAATATAGAACCATAGCAGCTCATACATAAGTTTTACCAAGTCAAACATCATCTGCAATTATATATCAATTATATTTTTCTATTCATTTTAAAGCTCTTAAAAATCCATCTTTTTGATATACTAATAATTTCTTTAAAAATTCTAGATTATCTTCCATATAGTTTTCTAAATCTATTTCTTCTTCTTTGTCTTTTAGTCCATAACCTATACTTAAAGTATGCAAAAAGTTTTGAGGACTTAAAATTTGTAGTTCTTTTTTATCTAATACATTTTCTTTTAATAAAGTGTATTTATTTCAAATATTTCTATATTTTAATTCCCTTTCATCTAGTGTATCTTTAGGCATTTTTTGTAATCTACCACCTACATACAATAATAAAGAAAATACTTCTTCCCAATTTATTTCTAATCCTAATAATTCTGCAATTTCCATTAATGTTTTATAAATAAACTTATCAAAATCATCTAATGTTTTTATTTTCTTTTCATTATAACCATAACTACTTGTATTTATAGTATATCCTTCTCTTAAAATAATATGAACCTTATGTGCTTTTGTAATATCACTTAAAAGAATATTAAATAAATTATCAAAGTCCTTTATTTCTTTTAGATAGTTTATAATTAATTTTAAAGTCACAATTTCTGAACTCTTGTCTTCATCCTCTAATCCATGATTTCATAATTCAAATAAAAAGTAGAAAATCATAGTAAGTAGTTTTTGTCTTTGCTCTTCTAAAATACTTAGATTTTTAACAAAGTTCAAAGCATTTTGCTCTATTATAAGAAGATTGTCTCATTTTATATTTGTTAAATAATTAATAATTTTTTCTAAATTAGCTTCATCTATATCATTAAAATCTAGAGAATATCAACTGAAAAAATACATTAAATATTTAAGTAAAGCTTCTCTTTTAACTCCTATTTTTTCATACAAAGCCAATACAGCATTATTGAAAGCTAACTTGTCTTCTTTATTTTCTATTGCTTTAAATTCTAAAAGTTTTTTATTAGCTTCTTCTTCTCAATATAATGCTTCTAATAATTCTGAAAAATTTGATACAGGATAGAAATCTAAACTATAATCTACTGAAATTCTTCTTCTTTGAGATAAAGAACTTATATTTCTGTCTATATATTTAATTAATCCTCTTATAGCTTTTTTCCTTTTTTCTTCCTCTTTACTTATATCTTCTCACAAAAGAACTTTATTAACTAAATCACTATCAAGAATAATTCTTATTCAAGAACTTGTTCAATTACTTTGATAAGAATATCTACTAGAATTTCTTAGTTTTATTAAATTAATACCTCCTTTAACTCCAAAAATTTCATTAATTGTATCTCTATATTTACTATTTAAAACTTCAATATATTTTTCCATAGTGTTATTTGTAACACTATCTCCATTTAAAACCTTTGTGTAATTTTTAACAAATAATTGCAAATCTTTATCTGTTTTGTATTCCTCTAATTTTTCTAAAGCTTTAACAAATTCTCTTCATAGTTTTTCTTCTATATCTATATCACTTCAAATTAATTTATCAATATCATTTCAATCTTCTAAATTTACAAAAAACTCTATTTTTCTTGAAAAATCTAAAGAATTATAATATTTTTCTAAAGAAATCTTTTTAAAATCTCAACTTTTTCTATCTCTTTGTTTATATTTTCCTTTATTTAAAATATTATATGTTATTTCTCCTATTAATTCTTTAAGTGGAGTATCTGGATTAATAATAACTTTACTTATAGTTTCTGGAATATTAACATTCATCCATTTTCTTCTAAATTCTATAATTTCTATTAAATTTTTAATATCTACTATTCTTAAGTCTTTTTCTTTATCTTCAAAGATTTTTCAACTTCTAAGATTATAAGAATTTGAGTATGTATCTTCTTCCTTTTTTTTAGGAATAGTAAAATTAATTGTATTTTCTAGTATATTTTCAAAAAATCTATCAACTTCATTAGCACTTTTTACACTCATTTCCTCTAAAAATCTTTGCTCTTCTTTATTTAACTTTTCTCATTTTTTAAGTTTTTCTATAATAGAAATTAAGAATTTACCTTTTTGAGCTTTATTAGGTATTAATTGAATAGCTACTTGTTTATCTTCTTCTGTTTGTATTTCTAAATTAGGTTTAAAGTCTGTTTTTTCTATTTTTTCTATATTAAATATAGAAACTCTAATTTTTGTATTATCAAAAGCTTCATCAAAAGGTCAAATTACATCTATTGTATATCATGCTTTACTTAACCTTTGAGTTATACCTAGTCTTTTATCATATTTTTCTAGAAAATTACTAGGGAATATAGTTATAACTTGTTTTACATTACCTTTTTCAATAGCTCTTAACATTTTTTCAAAGATAGGCACTTCAATAAATCCTTTATATTTACCTTCTTTTTTATCATAATATTTACATTTCATTCAAAAAGGTGGATTAGCTACAATTACATTATAATCTTCTGCATTTTCCCAGTCAAATTCTAAAGTATCTCATTTAGTAATTGAAACTTTGTCTGCTCAATACTCTTTTTTTAGTATTTTGTTTGCTATATTGTATAATTCATCTGTAATTTCTATCCCTTTAACTTTAATATTTGCTATATTTCATAATCCATGCAATAAAGCTCAATGTCCACAAGTAGGGTCAAAAACTACATCTCCATCCTCTAAGTCTAAATATCTATGTAAATCCCTTACTAGAATTTGAGGAGTATGATAAAAAGCAAAATCTTTATATTTTGCATATTTCTTTTCTAATTTAGCTATTCAAGAACTTATTTCTTCAAATTCTTCATCTGTTACTTGGTCTAAATTATCAATAAAATCATATATTTGTTGGTAGTTTCAAAAAATCATAATTATTTTAATTAAAAATATAAAAAATATTTCATCTTTAATACTATAACAATAAAAAACATTTTGTTAAAAGAAAAATAAAAATTAGCTTGATTTTATTTTAATATTGATTATATCTAATATATACAAAACTAATGATTTGTATTTTAAATTATTTCTTAATAAAAAAAATATGAGTAAAACAAAATTAGTAGCAATTAAAGAAGAATACTTGCCTATCAAAGGGAGTAAAGATGCTTTATGTTATGATTTAAAATCTAGAGTAAATATTGAAATTGCTCCATGAGAAGTTAAATTAGTTCCTCTTGGGATTAAAACAACTTTTGCTTGGAAGTTATATCCAAGAAGTTCTCTGCCTTTTAAAAAATGATTAATGCTTGCTAATAGTGTATGAATTATTGATAAAGATTACAGGGGTGAAGCTATGGCTATGTTATATAATTTTACTAAAGACAAAGTAAGTATAGCACAAGGAGAAAGAATTGCTCAAATGGAAGTTATTTGAGAAAAAGGAGATATAAAAGATTTAGACCCAAAAAAAGATTTTTATGTTTGAGAAGATATGTTTGAAAAATGGGAAGATATGTTTTTAACAGAAAGAGGAGAAGGTTGATTTGGTTCAACTTGAACTAGATAAATTAATTTATAATAAAAAATATAAAAATGGTAAATGTAGAAAAACCAATTTATAGTTTAGATATTCCACCTATTGAATATACTAATTTATTAAATAAAATTGATAAATTAGAAAGAATTAGAGATGGACACTATTCTAATTTAGATAAAAGAATGAAAGATTTAAAAGAAAAGGGTATCATACTATCTAAAAAAGAAAAAAAGAGCTTAGAGGACAAGAAAAAGCTTGTTAAAATGGAAGTTAAGTATTGATTATTATATCAAAAAAAGTTTTCTTATCTAGATGAATATAAAAATAATATTTTTGAATTATTTAAAGACTTTTTTGCTAATCATGAAAGACTATTAAAAGAGCAATTTGAAATTAATTTAGAATTATTTTTAAATGATGCTACTAGAGATGAAATAGCAAGAGAAACTACCAGAGCTTTTTTAAAGTGAGAGTATGACTTTTTAACAGAAAAAGATAGGGAAGTTTTATCTAAAGAGTATTCAGAGTTATATTACAATTATTTGGTGGATATTTTAGTATAAAAAAAGAACATATTAAGTTATGTTCTTTTTTATTTTGCTAAAATTAAATCTAGTATTCTTTCATTATCTTTTATCTCTTGTATAGGAATAAATTTCTTTTCTTCTATATTAAAGTTTTTTATCCCTACATAACTAGTAATTTCATTATTTTTAAATAAAATTTCTTGAAATTTCTCTATATCAACTCCTATTTTTTTAAAATATTTATACATTTTGGTTAAAGAATTGATTTTTGTATCATAAAACCTACTAATTAAAGCTAATTCAAATATGCTTCATTTAAAAGCTCATTTTTTCTGATAAATATAAGGGATATTAAACCCTATTTGGTCTATACTATACACATCATACTTATAATTAGGTTCTCTTATACCATAATCTTTTAAAGCTTGGTTAATAGCTCATGCATTAAGTTTACCTTTTTGATTTTCAAAAATTATTCCTCAACTTTTATATACCTCAATTAAAGGAGAATTTTCTATTTTTCATCAAAGAAAAGAATAATCCTTTTTTTGTAATAAATAGTTTAAAATATTTTTATTGAAATAAATGAAATCTGTATTTCAAATTTTAGATAAATAATTCTCACTAGCTTTTTCTAAAAAATATAAAGCTTGGTTGTTTATAAAATTATTCAATTCTCCTGCAAAAATATCTAAATCCTTTTGGGTTTTTAATTGAGTTCCTCTTTTAAGGAAAAATGGATGTTTATCTATATTATTAAAAACTAGTAATTTAGCATAAATACTTATAATTTCTTCTAAAGATATATTATCAATATTTGAAAGTCTTTTTTTTATATTTAATAACAAATCAAAATTAGGGTTATTAAAAATTGTTTTATACTTATTAAAAATATTCTTAACTCATAAAAATTTGAAATTTTGATTATCTTTAACCTCTAAGTTTAATATTTGTACCTTATAACCTTTACCAAGCTTTTCTTTAGCATAGGTCACATAAGAATATTTAGCAGTTTGGTTAACATCTTTTATAATATCCAATAAATTTTTAGTATAGTAGTTCAAAGAATTTTGAAATGATAAATATTCTTTATTATTATTGTAATATCTATTATTTACTAAATCCTTAGTATATTCTATTGAATTTATACTAGGAATTATATCAAATAAAAATTTAATTTCTTGAATTAGAAAGTTTTTTATTTGTTTTGATAAAAATTTAAGATTTATACTAGGAGAAATATTTCAAACATTATCAGTATTTAATTCTATTTGATTTAATACATTTTGATAATAATTCTTTTCTATTCTTAATAGGTTGTTATAAATAAGTTCCACAAAGAAGTTGTCTATTAATTTAATTAAAGCTTCTTGTTTTATTTTATCCTCACTAGATATTATCTTTTTTAGAAAAGTAAAATGATTTTTTCAAGCATAATTTTCTAAATTTTCTTCTTGTGGATTTTTTATATCTAAATCTTTATCTAATAAGAAAAAACCTCAAACAAAAACCCCTTTACTTTTTTCTTTTGTTAGAGGGGCTTGTTCTTGTCTTTTTTCTTTCTTAATAAGTATAGAATTTCTTTCTTCTTCTATACTTAAACTCTTTGGTTCTTTTTTTAAGATGTTTCATATTCAGAAATCCATTTTTGTTTTTATATTATGAAATTAAACATTTTCATTATTATTGAAATCTTGGAAACTATATTTTTTGTTTTTCATAGCCTCTTCTTTTTCTATTTCTTCTTTTATCTCTAATAATACTCTTCAAAAGAATATTTTAAAAATATTAGAATAAATAACTAATCATACAATAAGGAAAAATACTTTAAGATAGTTTCCTTGCATAATTGTTAGAAGTAATACCATAAAAGCTATTAAATACATTCCTACATTAAAGAATTTAATAGCATTATATATAAATATGTAGCTAAAAATTCTTATGATGTCAAAATTATCCTTGTTTAACATAATTCTATTTTAAAAAATATTTATTTTGTAGCTTCCTTTTTATCTTCTTCTTTCTTTTCTGCTTCTGGAGCTGATTTTTCTTCAATATTTGAAGTTATAAGAGTTCCATTACTTTTAATATTATTAATTGCAATATATCCTTGCAAATTAATATCTCCTATTTTAGTAATATAGATTTTTGTAGGAGAATATTTTTTTAAGAAAGCTATACTTTTATTTGAAAAATTCTTTTTTTCTCCTCAAATAACAGCTACTCAACTAACTTTCATATCTTCTGTAATAACAAACTCTCTAGTTAACATTATTTTTTGGTTGTCATTAACATAATTTTTCCCTCTAGCAGTTTCTAATATAGTAGCATATTGTTCTCCCATAGGAAATATAGTAGGTTTATCATTAGCATAATTTACTAAATCATTAGCAAATATTACTCATGATATAATAATAACTATTAAGACAAAATTAACTATTAAAATTCAAAATTTAGTCATTTGTAAATTCTATTAAAAAATATTATAATCTCTTATAAGATAAGGAAAAAAACTTTTTTTTCAAATTTTTATCTTACCTTTTTAAGAAAGATATTTTTTATCTACTAAATCTTTTAGAATTTCTCTAGTTACTTCTACTATATTCTTTTCATAATCCTTATTTGTATTAGCACTCATAGGAGAAGCTAGCAAAGTTTTATAAGTTTTACTAAGATTATCACTAGAACTTATGAAAGTATAAATATCTAAGTAATTATTTTTACTTAAAGAGTTTATATCCCCACCTTTGCTTTCTATATATTTTTTTATTTCTTCAACTTCATCTTCTATATTCTTTGCAAAATTTTCTGGATTTGTTATTTCATTTTTAAAAAGTAGTTCTAATTTTCAGTTTTTTTCTCAATATAAAGAATAAGGAAAGGTTTCACTTTCTTTATCTCCTTCTTTTATTTCTTTTTTAATAAAAAAGTTATCAAATCCTTTATAAAATTTTTCCATTTCTTCATCAACCTCTGTTCAATAAATCTTTACTATTTTTCTTCTACTTACTTCTATCATTTTATCTTTTTCTAATTTTTCTATATACTCTTCTAATAAATTATTAGGAATATTTACTAATTTATTAGCATAATAATAAGTATTAATTTCTCAAAACTCTTTTATTAAAGTTTTAACTTCTTTAATAGGTTTCTTTTTTTCTACCTCTGACATTATCTTTGAAAAAGATACTTTATTTCAAAGTAGTTCAATACTTCTTTTAATAAAATTAGAAATATCTTCTTTTTCTGTATTAGAAAGCATAATAACAAAATCATTTAATTCAAACAACTTTTTTACTTTAGTTGTTGTATCTTTAGCTAAAAAAGTTCTTCAACTCATTATTCCATTAGAATAAATTACATACTCTTTCTTTCATAATAAATCATCTTGTATTTTGAAAGTAATTCAAAATGTTATAAAATCTGTTATTTTCATAATATTTTTTTATCTTAAAAATTAAAAATCATACCTAGTTAAATCATTTAACCAATTTCTTCCTACTAATTTTTCTCAAAGTTTGATATAAAAATCATCTGCACTAAATCAAATCTCTTTTCAGTATTTTTTAGCAATACTTTTTATATCTGCTTTTAAATTACCTATTAGAGTTCTATCATAATCAAAATATTCTGGTAATCCCCATAAAGGATAACTTTCTGCATAATGCAAATAATAATCTTTCCACTCTTTAAGTAATCCTTGTGTTTTTTTTCATATTCTAATTTTAGTTTTATCTCAACTCTCTATTAGATTATTAGCATATTTATTTAATTCATACAATACTTCTTTAAAAGGTTGTAAATACAAGTAAATAAATTTGTATTTCTTAATATTTCTTATAAGAGCATTATAAAATAAATCTATATAATCTATAACTTCTTTAGGGTCTCCATCTCTTCAATATCATAAACCTAATATAATTGTATTAGCAATATCTAAAAATTTTTGATTTAATCCTGTAAAAGTTCTTATCCTTTTTAAATCTTCAAAGAAAGCAATAAAGTTACTAGCAGTTGGATATTCTCTTCTATATTGTTCTCTTTCTATTCTTTCTAATCTTAAAGCATATAAATATAAATCCTCTAAAGAAATATTATCTTTAGAACTTTTAGGCTTTACATTATTAATTCCTTTTTTTGCTATTGTATCTTTCATCTTAAAAATAGGAGTTATTAATGCTTCTATTTTTTTTCTTTGAACTTCTTTAGAGTAGATAAAGTCTTTATTGTCTATTGTAACATAATCAAAAGAATTTCTTTTGTCTTGTATGAAGTTTAAAATTTCTGAAAAATCCTTGCTTTCAAAAATAATTTGTTTGTTTTGGTATACTTTAATAGGAGCTTTATATCATGTTCATTTTTTTATTACCATATATTCTTTATCTTATTAAATAAATATTCTAACTAATATTACTATAATAAAAATTTTGCTTTTAATAAAAAAGTTTTATAGTATTAATTGCTTACCTGTTAGTCAAAAAAATATTTATTTTTCTAATTATTTGCCTATGTTAAAAAGAAGTGCTAGAGTGGTTGCTTTTACTACTACAATTTTTATGTCACTATTTTCTTTATCATTAGAAACTCATGCAATGGAAGAAGTTTCTTGTTCTAGTGATAGTAAGTGTATGTATGCATTAAATATACAAGATTTAAGTCAAGATACTCTTATTGAAAAATCACAAGATTTTATTGAAAAATATTGAAAAGATTTATCTAAAACAGAAATTGAAAACAATAAAAAAATCTATATTGATTTAGTTTTAGAAGCAGACCCACAAGCAATTAATGAAATGATACAAGCTTGAAAGGAAACTTTAATGATTTATAACAAATTAATTAAAGATTTAGAGGCTCAAAATTTCCAAGATAAGGATTATATCCAAAAATTATCTAAAGCTTTAAAAAATGCAGAAAATGATATGAATTTCTTAACAAAAGTTAGAGATAACTTAGACAAGATTTCTCAAACTACATATAAATATAAAAATTTATTTAGTGATAAAATTTGAAGTAAATTAGCAAAAATTGATGAAGCTAAATTAGAAAGAATTTCAAAATTATTAGATAATCTTAAATATAAATATATTCTTAATTCTAAATACAATACAACTTTAGCAAAAATTATTGCTTTAGATGAATTAGTAAAAGAACAAATTATATTAAATTGAAGAGATGAAATTGATAATCTTTTTGGAAGTATTGAATAGAATAAAATATAAAATGTATCTATTAACATAAAAAATAACATAAAAAAGCTACCTTAATTGGTAGCCTTTTTATTTTTATCTAAATCTTATCTAAATCCTCAAAATAAATTTTTAAATTCTGCATCATTTTTAATTTCCTCAATTTCTTTTTCTACTTTATCTTTATGAGTAGATTTAGTTTTTTTAGAAACTTTTCAAACAATTTTATTTACTTCTTTTTCTTCTTTAGTTTCTTCTTTTTCCATTTCTTTTACAGCTTTATTTAATAAAGCTTTTTCTTCTTCTTCCATTTCTTCTTTTAATTTATCTAAATTTATTTCTTTTTTCTCTTCTATTTTCTTTAGATTTTTTAAATTTCTTTCTATTCTTTCAATATTTTTTTCTTGAATTTCTTTTAATAATTTTTCATCTTTTACTTCTCATGGAATATAGTAAGATTGTAATCTTACTAATCCATCAACTCATGTATTCATAAATAGCATATCTCATTTACCTTTTAGTTTTTCTGCTCCAGTTCTATCTAATACAACTTTACTATCTGTTGTAGTAGCTAAAGCAAAACATACTCTAGTAGATATATTAGCTTTAATTGAACCAGAAATAACTTTTACATCTGGTCTTTGAGTAGCTAAGATTAGATGAATACCAGAAGCTCTAGCCTCATTAATAATTTTTTCTACCATTACCATTACTTCTTTACCATAAATTCATTTAGTCATAGAAGCAAATTCATCAATAATGATAACTTTTCTTTCCAAAGAAATTCCCATTTGAGAAATTTCTCTAGCTACTTCTGGATTTGATTTTTTAAGTTCTTCTAATTCTCTAATATCTTCTAGCATATATTTTTCTAAAAGAATATATCTATTCATCATTTCTAGTGAAATTAATTGAAGATATTGATATATTGCTTCTTCCCCAGAAATATAATGGTCTACAAGGCTTTTCATTTTAATCATACCAATTCTTTTTGGGTCAAGGATAGCTACTTCATAACCTTGTCTTTTAAGTGACACCACAGAGGTTTTTAAGAACTCTGATTTACCAGAACCAGTTTGTCAAGCCACAATTAAATGTGGATTATTACTATCTGCTAAGTCAACTTTATAAATGTTTCCATTAATATCTTTACCAATAGGTAAAATAGCTTTTCCTTTATCTTCTTCTTCTAGTTTGAAATCTTTATATAATAAGAATTTTCTTTGTTCTTCTGCTCTAGGTACTTCAACTCAAATATATTTAGTTCAAGGAATTGGAGTTAAGATATTTACTCCATTAACTCAAATAGCTTGTTCTAATTCTTGTGTCTTTTTCCCTAGTAAAGTCATATTAGTTCACATTCTAGGAGTATACTTATATAAATCATAAGTATATCCCTCTGCTTTTTCTACATAACTTACTATAAATCCTAGACTTCTTAAAGCAATTCTTATAGTTTCAGCTACATCTGCTGGCATATTATCATCTTCTTTTTCATTTTCTTTTATGCTATCAAGATAAGCTTGTTTTTTATTCTTAATAGCTGTTTGCACTCATTCAAGTGCTGGGTTGAAGTCTAATTCTCCATAACCTACTTTATTTCCCATATTCTTTACTTTTTGTCCTTCTGACATCATAAAGAATAGTTCTTTCATCTTTTGGAATTGTTTAGTTGCATTATGGTTGTCAAATATATTAAAGTAAACAAAATTACTTTCTTCTGTTCTCATTAATTCAAATTCCATCCTTATATACATTTCATTTAAGAAGCTCCAGAAAAGTTTTTTATATTTTTCAAATGTTTCTCCTTCAAAGTAGAAATATATACTTCTATGATGACTTTCTCAATTTTTGTTTGTACTTATCTTTATTTCTCTAAACCTAACAAATTTAGGTTTTTCTCAATAATGTAAATAAGTAGTATAATATAAGAAAAATGCTTGGATAAAATAGTAAGGATTATCTAAATCCATATCATCTGAAAATTTATCTTTAAATTTCAAGTCTTCAATAAATAAACTTCCTTCTTTTATTTCTTTTTTAGTATTTTCATCTACAATTATATTCATTGTTTCCGTAGTTCTACCTACTATATCTGCAATAGCTTTAAATGGTAAAGCAGAAATATATTCTACATCATCAATTTTTTCTTGTACTTTATACAACATATCTACTTCTGTTGCAAAAGTTCCTTCTAATTCTTTTTTAATAATATCTCTATTTTCAATAAAATGTTCTACTGCTTTTTGAAGTTTTTTAATCATGCTATCATAACTTCAAGTTTTACCAAAATCTATTTTTTTTGTTCTAAAATGATTATAAACAATTTCAAAAGGGATTTTTTTATCTTTATGTTCTTTCATATAAGAAGATATTTCTGGGCTATCTATATCTATAACATAATACCCATCTGGTCATTCATAAAATACATCTAAAGCCTTATCTAAAGCTTTGTCATAATTACCCTTAGTATTCAAAAATACTTCTACAAATTTATGTGCTGCTGTACCTACTGCTGCACTTACAGACATCTCCATATCATATTCATTAAATACTCTATTTCTTACCCACTCTCATGTATCTTTAGTAAAGCTTGTTACTTGTGAGTAAGATATATTTTTTACATATCCTAGTAATCTAGGGAATTTGTTATTAATATTTGCATTTGCCATCTTTTTTTTAAATTATTAAATAAATTTATCATACCCTTAGTATATTGTTAAAAAATTAAAAAGCAAATCTTTTTTAGACTTTTTTGTAAAATAATAAAATAGCTACTAAAAATATAGTAGCTACTTGTTTTTATATAAAAATCTTATGGATTAGCTGTTTTCCAACTTTTCTTTCTTATTTGTTCTAAATCTATAAGAAGTTTATCTTTTCAAATAAGTTGTCAATATGTAGGATTTTTAAAACTTTCTGCTAACATATAAATCATACCAATAAAGTATTTATCTAATTCTGGTAAATTAGGTAAAAAATGTTTTCTTGGAATTAAAGAATTATTTCAAAGTAATTTAGGATGTGTATCTCATGCATTTCTTGCTATTAGAGTTTCTCTAGAAACTCATTTTTCTGAATTATGTTTTACCTCTATAATAAGTCCACTATAATAAGTATTATCCACATAACTAATTGCTCCCATTTTATCAAAAGGATATTTTTTTTCAAAAAATTCTTTTTCTGGTCTAGCTTTTATATCATCATTTCCAGAATATACAGAACCTATAAAAGGAGTAATTTTCATATACAATACTTCTCTAGTAATTGAAAGACTATTTGATAACCTATCCATATTGGCATTATAAGGGTCTTCAATTCCTTTTCTTTTTCTTCTTTCACTTTCTCTATTATCAAATACCACAATTTCCATTTTAGATACTTTATCATTACTTTTCATCCTAAACCTATTAATAAGAGTATCTGTAATTTCAAAAAAAGTTCTTTGATGTAATTGTAAATGTCCATCTTCATTTCTCATTTTACCTTCTTGATTTTCTTCCATTAACCATTTATATTTACTTTCTTTAAACATCTTTCTTAAAAATTCATCTCTATCTATCATATATGCTCCTCCTAGTCTATATCTACCTTCATATTCTCATTTTGCAATCTTTTTTATTCTATCTATTGTTTCTGGATTAGTATAAGTTAAATCTTTATAACTCCCCTCCATAAAATTAGTCCAATATTTTTCTTTTATTTCTTTTTTTTCTTCTTCATTTAACATATAAGTTAAAAGATATAAAAATTCTTCCTTTTCTTTTAAATGAGCAAAATCTCCATCTAATAAATTATACA
>Ga0256828_1000784_pt1 | contig 20590 bp, 18 predicted proteins | sample CV88metaG_FD_185993 | JGI IMG/M metagenome (GOLD analysis project Ga0256828, IMG submission 185993) | Hydrothermal vent microbial communities from East Pacific Rise, Pacific Ocean - CV88 | ecosystem: Environmental > Aquatic > Marine > Hydrothermal vents | place: Pacific Ocean: East Pacific Rise...
CATGAAAACTACTGTTTTGATACAAAAGCGGATCTACTAAAAAGTAGATATATCCATACTCATTTCCCCAAGAGTACCCAGCTCCAACACTTGCAGTAAAAGCAGCCTTATCACTGAGATAATCATTGTCCCAGCCTATATGAGTTCGCCACGAGAAGTTTTTAAAGAAGTTTGTTCTTTGTGCTATGGAGACGATAGAGATGATATCTGCTTTTTCAACTCTAAATGAGTCATTTGAATAGGAAAAGAGCAGATTCATAAACTCTATCTGAGTACCTCGTAAAAATCCATACCCAGAGTCTTCAAGGTCATGATAAGCCGGTCTAATACCTAAAAAAGTGATAGTATCTCCATCTCGCTGCCCCACTCCAGCTTGCACTCTTACAGCTCTGTGCCCATCTACAGGGTTTGGCGGTATTTGTATATCTAAAGGCTTACCAACACCCAGCTTTGCACGCTGCAAGGTAATGGCATGAAAGAGTTTGAGATACTGCTCTTTTTTTACTTTTCCTTTAGAGTATTGATACTCAAGGTACTCTACGGCACTCTCAAAGATATAACGCTTCTGTTCAACTGAGATATTTTTATCTTGCATCACCTCTTTAGCTGTAATCTTCGCCTCTACAAGTTCAATAGGCAGTGCTAGATTTTTCTCATCGAGTAACTCTTCATATTTTAGAAGTTTTGTACGTTTTGATGGGCGATAGTGCTCACTTTGTACAATACCTGCACCCTTTACAACATGAACGGTCTCTAAAGGTATAACATCATAGAAAAACTGCTCACGCAGATGCAGGCTTGGTCTTGCAGCTTCAATAAGCCAAAGCATATTGTATGAGCAGTTTTCTGTAAAGAAGTAGTAGTATGAGTTTGTCCCGTTAAGCTCCCAGATATGACGAAACATTCGCACAGTTTCTGCTTGACTAAGGTCTAGGTCATACTCCCAGATATCCCTTTGTTCACTGTCACGGTACTCTTTTAGTTTCTCATAATATGGTAAAAGTGAATAACGTCCATAATAACCACCAACAAGTCCTTTAATGGCAAAAACTACACCATTTTCCGTATCTGCATTTGCATTGGCTGCATAATTTACGGCATAGGAGAGAAGTTTTGAGTGGTATGATGAGTTTATGCGTAAAAAAGTATGTCCAAACATAGATGCCGGAGAGTTTATGTGTGCAGCTGGAAAGACCAGAGTTGTTGATTTTGGGTCAACTCTATCAAAAATCTTGTCATACTCACTACAAACAGCACTCGGAAAGTCTGTAGCACTCAGCTCTTTTTGCAGCCACGCATAACGAGCAGGAAATCTACAGATACTGGAGTTGTCATCTTTTTTCTCATCTGAAAAAAAGGCATCTAATGTAGCTTGAAGTTCATGCTGTGGATCTGTAGCACCATCATCTGCAAAAAAGAAGTTAGGATCATCTATCTCACTGACATTATTGTCCATATGCAGCAGAATATGCCAGTAGTGTTTGTTATAGAGTTGAAGAGCATTTGCTTTGTTTTTATAATTTTGAACACTGTTTGCTTCAAGATAAGAAGTGCTAAAAAGTATAAAAAAAATAAGATAGAAGAGTTTTATGACAAGACCTTATTAAAGAGGAGTAGTCTCACGCAGCTAGAATGCGTGAGATAGAAATTACATCGCAGTTGTAGAGATATTGTCTAATACATCTGCCATCTCTACAGACTCAGAACTGTAGATTTTGTTGTAGTTTGCTTGAAGTGCAGCATTGAATGCAACTTTATCTTCAACTTTTAAAAGCTCAGCTAAAGTATCAAGTGATTCACCGTGACCTGCAGCCATCTCTTTTGCTAAAATGTCCATGTTTGATGCAACAAACTCTGCTGCTCTTTCATTCATAACAAATTTAGTTTTCTTACATCCAGAAGTACCTGAAGTAATACCAAAAGTCTGGTTACCTGAAGTACCGTTTGTTGTTGCTTGAAGTGCAAGCATAACTGCAGATGAGTCATCTTTGATGATCATAGAACCAAGACCACAACCTGTTTGATTGTTTACTGTTGCAAATGCTCCAGTACTAAGTGCAGCTACTGCTGCTAAGCTTACTAATAGTTTTTTCATTTTTACACCTTTATGTTTGTAAGATAAGTTATTGTAGAGTAACTAAGCTTAATTAATTCTGTTATTAAATGAAATTTGGTGCATCGTTTGCAAAAAGGATGATATCTCCTGCTTTTGTCTCTTTTGCAAGCAGATCAGTGAGTGCTGATTTGTCTGCAAGGTAGTAGCTCTGTTTTACTTTGAGCTTCTTTTTAAAGAGCTCAGCATTGAGTGAGCCTGTTACGATTACTGTATCAAAAACTTCATTTATTGCATCGATTAGCTTTTCATTGAGCTCATCAGAACTCTCAACAAGTCCAGGTGTCACTATAACTTTGTTGCCATTATGCAGTGAACAAAGGCGAATACCCTCAAGCATACCGTCAATGTTTCCATTATACCCATCATCGAGTATGATCTTACCACCCGCTTTGATGATTTGGAGTCTATGCTCAACTGGCTCTAGTTTGGCTACTGCTTTTTGTATCTCTTCATTGCTCATACCGAACTCTTTGGCTATGCGCACGGCTACTGCGATGTTCATCGTCTGAAAAGCACCCAAGACATCAGTATGAAGCTCTAACACTTCACCGTCAATCTCTAGCTCAAAGTCTGTTCCATCAAGAGTAGCTTTGACATTTTTTATCTCATCACCAAAGAAAGTCACCTTCTCATGCGGCTCATCTGTTACAGAGGTATGAATAAATGCTTTTTTCAGTCTTGGAGATTGCATAATCTCAAGCTTTGTCGCACGAATGTTATCGAGTGACTTAAAGTACTCAATGTGAGCAGCACCAATCTTGCCAACAACTACTATCTCAGGCTCTAAAAAAGTAGTGATCTCATAGATATCCCCACGCTCACGCGCCCCTGCTTCACAGACATAAACCTCTACATCTTCATTGAGGTTATTGTTTACATCGGCTACGATACCACCAAACGTATTAACACTTCGTGGTGTTGCGTAGACATTGAACTTTTGTGAGAGAATTTGTGCTACAAAGTTTTTGATACTTGTCTTTCCATAGCTCCCTGTTATACATACCCGCTTAAGGTTAGCCATCGATGCAAGCTTTTTCTTTGCCTGACGCTTATAGATCATAAAAAGGTACTTCTCAATGAGTGTTGAGCCGATGTATGCAAGAGCTAGTGGCAAGAATACACCATAAACTTCACAGGCATCTTTGAGTGTGCAGAGTATGTCTTGAAAGAGTGTCAAACCAAAGAGCAAAATCAAAAAGCGCTTCACACGCCAAGTAAGTACCAACTTTTTATCGAGTCGTTTGTACCATACCAAAAGCCCTGGAATATAAGCAAATACAAAAAAGATAGTAAAGAACTTTCCTGTTGTATAGTAAGCAACAAAAGGGATGATAAAAAAGAGTATATGCCAGTGTGGTTTATGGTGTTTGAGTACAACACGATCTAGTTTATAACTGTACCACTGTAGGTTGGTAATGAGATACCACCCCAGTAGCATCACAAAAAGGATGTTTTGTACAAAGAGTACTAGTGTTTCATATTTTTCCATTTAGTGTTCCAAACGTTTTAAAAAATTTTCTTCTATCTTTTGTGAGATATCAGCAGCATGCTGCATAAAAAAGTAGTGATCTCCATCGTAAACTTTTAACTTGCTATGTGGTAGTAGTGCAACCATCTTTTTTGCAGAGTCAAGTGGTGTTGCTGTATCATCTTTACCCCAAAAAAGCAGTGCATCTCCTTCGTAAGCTCTGAAGTGATCACTAAAATCCTCATCGACAACATTTTTAAATGTTTGATACATAAACTCATTTAACTCTTTTGCATCTTCAGCAACAAAGAGTGAGCGAAATTTTGTAAGACCAAGAGATTTTAGAAGTTTAAAAAGGGCTATCTTACTTTTTACCTTGAGAGATTTTGCTCTTTTGATTCCTGCACTTGCAACAAGTACTAAGACCTCAGGTTCTAAAAGCAGTGCAACCTTACCACCAAAAGAGTGCCCTAAGATGATGTCATATGAAGCATTAAGCTCACGCAGCAGTAGTGTCATTATCTCAGCCACATCAGCTGTACTCATAGCCATAGAAGCTGTAGAGTTTCCAAAACCAGGCAAATCAATATAGATATGCCTAAAACCATTCATATACTTTGAAAAACTCTGCTTCATTAAGTTTTTATTACTTCCCCAACCATGAAGGACAATCAAGTCAACCTTTTCCTGTGGATTGATGATCTCATAGCTGATATCAAAAGTATGCTGTTTATACTGAATGGTCTTTAAAGCCATTATTTTCCTTTGGCTTTTGAGATAGAGTGAATATACTCGTATGTCACCTTTGGACGTTTTGCGTGAGGCAGAGAGTTTGCCAAAGACTCTATCGCACTTGGGAAATCTTCAAAAAGATAGTTTGCCATAGAACCAGGAATAGGGTTTATCTCATTAAGCAGTACCTCATCGTTGTGTACAAAAAAGTCACAACGAATAAGTGCACCCTCAAAAAGTCCCTCATAAACTTTGTCAAAGTTGGCTTGCAGGCGCTTTTCAAGTTCCGCAGAGATATCTGCTTTTAAGACCTGCTCAGAGCGAGAAAAGTCCATATACTTCTTCTCAAAGTCTAAAAATTCCTCTTTATGAGGCTCTTCTACTATAGAGTAGTGCATAGCACCATCTGCATAGTATCCAGCAAGATTATACTCTTTGACACCCTCTAAAAACGGTTCAACCAAAACAACAGAGTCAAACTCAAAAGCAACATCAAGTGCATAGTCAAGTTCACTCTCATCTTTTACGATACTAACGCCAATAGAGCTGCCAAGACGAGCAGGTTTGACGATGATAGGATATGGTGTTTTTATATCATTCATCTCACCTTTTTTAAGTACCTCATACGCTACACTCTTTACATCGATTGCTTCACACAAGTACTTTGTATAGCGCTTATCATACGAAAATGTGCATGCATCTACACGAGGACCTATATACTTAATAGAGTAAAAGTCAAGAAGTGCTGCAACAGTTCCATCTTCACCGTCACTTCCGTGAATAAGGTTCAGTACTGTCTCTTTATGCTCAACACTGCTACTACCAAAGAGACCTTTTTTCGTCTCAACAAAAGCACCTTGCGATAAAAAGAGCTTTGGCATAGACTTATACTCACCCTTACTAAAAGTGATAGCCTTCATCTTTGCAGCATCAATCAAATAAAATTCATGCATCCCGTCACAAAAAATAAATTTCAGATCAAAATTTGAGAGTTTCTCTTTGAGTGTTATAGCACTGACAATACTAATCTCATGTTCAAAACTAGCACCGCCAAATAAAATGGTTAATTTCAATATATTTTTCCTTATCTTTAAATTATATAGTCTGTAAAAGTTTCAGTGCACCTTTGACAAGGCTCGCTGTATCTTCACCCTCACATGCAGAGAGTGCTTTTGCAATTTTATCTTTTTTAAACCCAAGAGCTTCTAAAGCTTCAGCCGCTTCGTTGTAAGCTTGTGTTGCAGGTGAAGTGGCATTTGTGTTTAATATCTCTGTATCAAAACCACTAAGCTCTACCAAGATACGCCCTGCACTCTTTGGACCAATTCCCGGTACCTTTTGAACTGCTTTGACATCTTTGTTATTAAGCAGTGTTGCAAACTGCGGCGGTGTATATGTTGAGCATATCGCCATTGCAACCTTTGGACCTACTCCGTTTATCTTTATAAGACGCTCAAAAAGCTTCTTCTCTGCACTGTTTGCAAAACCATAAAGAAGATTTGCATCTTCACGTATGATCTGCGTTGTCAGAAGTGAGACTTCCTCTTTTGCAAGTGTACCAAATGTATGTAAAGAGATGAAAACCTCATAGACAACACCTTGGACATCAATATGTACAAATGCCGGCTCTTTATAAACTATTTTTCCTCGTAATCCTACTATCACCTTTTATACCTCTTCATTTAACGGACGTATAACATACTCGCCCTCATTGATTTCTACAAGTCCAAAGACCTGCTCTTTTGAGCCCTCAAGGGGTTTATACACAACATCAATAGGTGGATCAACCAGCTTAAAATGTAGCTCATTATAACCTATCCACTTATCTCTATTAATAATTCTCGCATCAAAGATATTATCTTGAAATGATGCCGTTCTTGTTGTCAAAAGGTTTAATTTCTCTTGTTTGACTTTATAATCTTCTTTTAAAATTTTCAGTTTATCTTGCATATTTTGAAACTGTTTATACTTTTTGACAAAACTTTCAGGCATTTTTACACCATTTTTTTGGTAATGCATCAGACGTTTTTTAATCTCTAAAAATGCTTTCATCCCATCTTTTATGAACTGTGTATATTTTTTTATATCTTTTTTCAGCTCTCTGATTTCTGCTTCTAATGCTTTGATCTGTTCCTCATTTTCTTCAAGGGAGTTTTGTGCATCACGACTTAAGAGTGGATCAATAGTAAAGATATTTTCACTACCTATGAGCTTGTGAATCTCTATCTTACGGGAAGCTGTTGCTTTGACATGGGATGCACAGATCTCTATCTCTATCTCTTTAGCACGTATATGTCCACCAACAGCTTGCGTTACAGAAGCAAACTCTGCTTCTATCTCTCCATGTTCTAGTCGTGTAACATGAACTCTCTCACCAATAGCTTTTCCCTTATGAACATTGATATCAAGTTCATCAGCTTTTACCAGGGCCGTTTTATGTGTCTGTCCACCAACGGTTGCTTTTTTAGCCATTACTTTGGCATTTGATCCGACATTACCCTCTATCTCGATCTCTGATACTTCAACAACCATACCTGTACCAACAGCATCTTTGATGGCATCGGCTTCTTTTACAGAGATATTCACATCAGAGTCTACACCACTTTGGATTGAACCGGTTGTTTTAAAACTAATCTCCCCAACATCTACCTCTTTTTTTATGAGATAAGTATTATTTTCAAATGCAATATAGCCATTCTCTTTTGCATAGTATTTGATAGACTCTTCATCTTCAACTACCCTAATACTCTCATCAATATGAAAGTTTGGTTCATGTTTGACAACAGGCTCTTTAGGTTGCATAAATTCGCCACGACAGTTACGACCAGGTTTTCCCATTTTTGGTTTGATATACTCTATAAGCAGTTCACCCTCTTTTACACTTTGAATAAAACCACGTTCAGCATAGTTTATGCGTTCATTTTCGTCTAAATCTTGTTGATTTTTCTCAAAATGTAAAATAAGTTCATCATCACGAGTCGCCGTTGGCTCAATTCCCTCTGCAATCAAATGCGTTTCACTTTTATCAAGTTCTAAAGTCTCAGCGATGCGTACACGAGCAGCAAATCGAGAGATAAATCCAGGCATCATTTCATCAAAGATATCTATCAAGATCCCTGCTCGAATCTTTTTGCGATTAATTATATCAAGCATATCATCTTCAAGGCGGGAATTATACGTTATCTTGGAACCCTGGGCAATACTTAGATAGACCTTGCATTTTGTAGCATTGGCACCTACTGCAGTTTTAAACTCCCTATATTCATCGGGCTGCTCATTTTTAGAGTAGATCTCTATCTCATAGGTCTGTTTGATCTGGAAATGAGGATTTAGCAGATACTCTTCTTTACATATCTCACAGGTATCACCGACTTTGGCCTCTTCCCATTCACTCTCTTTGCCATCTTCATTCATACGAGTGTATGTTTGCACCTCTAAAAGGTTAAAGTCTAAAAGTTCTGGTTTGATATCGTAAGATTTTGCAAGTGTAAAAATCTCTTTGGCAACATTTTGAGTACGGACAACTGTTGGACGAACTTTTTGAATGCTGGGTGCTTTTTTTGAAGAGCCAAATAGAGCCATCTTTTATCCAATCTTTAATTTATTGTCTAGATTTTAACTAAAGATTTGTTAAAATCTCGTAAAACTTATATTATATCGACAAAGAAGCCCATGTTTAAAGCCATTTTCACCAATAGTTTTGGTATTTTATTTTCTCGTATATTAGGATTTTTCAGAGACCTTTTGACTGCATCGGTTTTAGGGGCGAGTATCTACAGCGACATCTTTTTCATCGCATTTAAGCTGCCTAATCTCTTTCGTCGTATCTTTGCAGAGGGTGCCTTTACACAGGTCTTTATCCCTGCTTTTACACGCAGCCGTCACAAGGCGGTTTTTAGTGCGCACATCTTTGTCATCTTTCTCTCCATCATCTTACTGCTCACGCTGCTTGTAAACCTGCTTCCTGGGCTCTTTACAAAGCTTATAGCCACCGGTTTTGATGAACAAACAATAGCCATCGCAGCTCCTTTTGTAGCGCTGAATTTCTGGTACCTGCCACTTATCTTTGCAGTTACTTTCATAGCAGCTCTTTTGCAGTACAAACACCACTTTGCTACAACAGCATACGCAACAGCCCTACTCAATCTCTCCCTAATAGCTGCGCTTTTACTGGCTAAAGGTGAAGATGAAGCCACAATTGTCTACTACCTTAGCTGGGGTGTTGTTATTGGCGGGGTATTGCAGCTTATCGCTCATGTACTGATGCTCTACAAGCTTGGGCTTTGCAAGATGCTTCTTGGCGGATTTGCCTACTTTAGGCTCAAAGCTGCTGCTATAAAAGAGGAGACCAAGAAGTTTCGTGCCAACTTCTTTCCTGCTATGTGGGGAAACTCAACAGCACAGATAAGTGCCTTTTTAGATACTTTTTTGGCCTCTTTTTTGGTAACGGGTTCCATCTCTTACCTCTACTATGCAAACCGCATCTTTCAGCTCCCGCTGGCACTCTTTGCCATCGCCACATCCGTAGCGCTCTTTCCACGCGTAGCACGCTACTTAAAGAACAACGATGAGACAAAAGCACTCCAAAATCTCGGTCGTGCCTTTTGGTTTTTAGCCTTCATCTTAACAGGCTCTACACTTGGAGGTATCATCCTCTCAGATGAGATAGTCAAGCTGCTCTTTGAGCGTGGCGCTTTTGATGCGACAGACAGCCAAAACACAGCAGCAGTACTGCAGATGTATATGCTGGGGCTGCTTCCTTTTGGGATGCAAAAGCTCTTTATTCTCTGGCTCTATGCAAAAGAGCTCCAAGGTAAAGCTGCCAAGATTGCGACCATCTCTTTAGGAGTCTACATCACTTTCGCACTTGCATTTATTCAGCCCTTTGGTGTGGCTGGACTTGCTCTTGCTTCGACACTTGGTGGTTTTGTAAGCCTCTTTTTTACACTCAAAATCTTTGGCTGGCAGAACTTTTTTGCTATACTTCGCTCACGCAAGCTGCTCTATTTGATAGTTGGCTCACTACTCTTTACTATACTCTTAGTAATACTCAAGGATATAATTCATGTTTATCTATGACTCTGTACAAAAAACTAAACGCAAATTTGAACCATTAGAAGATGGCAAGGTCACACTCTATGTCTGTGGACCGACTGTCTATGACGATGCACACCTCGGACATGCCAAATCTGCTCTTGTTTTTGACCTCTTAAGTCGTGTTCTTCGTGCAAACGGCTACGAGGTTACATACGCTAGAAATATTACAGATATAGATGACAAGATCATCAAAAAAGCCATAGAGCAGCAAAAAGATATCAAATCCATTACCGACTTCTATACGGAGGCCTTTCACAAAGAGATGGAGGCCATCGGTGTAAAGCGCCCAGACATTGAGCCAAAAGCAACAGAGTCACTTGATGCGATGTATGCACTTATACAAAAGCTCATAGAGAGTGGGCATGCTTACCAGACAAGTGACGGTGATGTCTACTTTGATACACAAAGTGACAGCAAATACCTCTCACTTTCACACAGAGTTCAAGATGAAGATGAGCGTCAAGAGAGAGTAGAGAGCTCCAAAGAGAAGAGAAATCCGGCAGACTTTGCACTCTGGAAATCTGTAAAAGATGACTCTGTTACCTTTGAGTCTCCTTTTGGCAAAGGGCGTCCGGGATGGCACTTGGAGTGCTCGGCTATGATAGAGAAGCACCTCGCTTACAAAGACAAGCCATATGCTATCGACATTCACGGAGGCGGAGCGGACCTGCTCTTTCCTCACCATGAAAACGAAGCGGCACAGACTCGCTGTGCAAGTTCTCATGAGCTGGCAAACTACTGGATGCACAACGGTTTTGTAACGATAAATGGTGAGAAGATGAGCAAATCACTCGGCAACAGCTTCTTCTTAAAAGATGCACTGCGTGAGTATGATGGCGAAGTGTTGCGTTTTTATCTGCTAAGTACTCACTACCGTAGTAACTTCAACTTCTCTACAGAAGACCTAGAAGCATCTAAAAAGCGCCTTGACAAGCTCTACCGTCTTAAAAAGCGCCTCTTTGGCCTGGCAGAAAATGAAGAAGAGACTACTTTTACAAAAGAGCTGCTAACAGCGCTGAGTGATGACCTTAACATCTCACAGGCACTTGCTCTCATTGATGCCATGATAGCCAATGCAAATGAAACGCTCGATACACCGGGCAAACACAAAGCTCTTAAAAAAGAGACGATGGCAAACCTCAAGTTTATAGAAAATGTGCTTGGCTTTGGTGCTAAGAACCCTTATGAGTACTTTCAAGCAGGTGTCGATGAAGCAACAAAAGCAAAGCTCACAAAGCTTATAGAGGCACGAAACGAGGCGAAAAAAGCAAAAGATTTTGAGCGCTCAGATGCACTGCGTGAGGAGATACTCGCTTACGGTGTACAGCTTATGGACACCCCACAAGGTACTTTTTGGGAAAAAGCCTAGTAAGAGACTTCTACTTTATTTTTTCCTGAATTTTTAGCCATATAAAGAGCATTGTCTGCTCTTTTTATAATATCTTCTATACTCTGATCTTGAGCTCTATTTATCGTAGCTATTCCCATGCTTACTGTTACACCCAGATAACTGTTTTTCACTTTGATTTTTAATTCTTCAATAATTTTACGAAGTTTCTCTGCAATAATCAAAGCTTCTGCTAATGAAGTATCAGGTAACAGTATCACAAACTCTTCTCCACCAAAGCGACACACTACATCACTATTGCGACTGTTTCTTGAAAGCTTTATACCCAATGATATTAAAACTGCATCTCCAACTTTATGACCATAGGTATCATTAACCTGTTTAAAATCATCAATATCAAAAATAATAACAGAGATATCTCTTCTCTTACGCAGTGCCAAGTGAAAAAGTTTCTCTCCTGTTTCTATGCAGTATCTTCTGTTATGAAGCTGCGTGAGATAGTCCGTAGTAGCTAGTAAAGAGAGCTCTTCTTCTTTCTCCTTTAAAAGTTTGTTCTCTTTTTCTAAACTTTTATAAGAGAGAATAAACTTCTTATAAACATACAGCGAACTTATTGCAAACAAAAGGCCTATTCCAATATAGATGCTTTTACATAAGGGCAGAGATATACTCTCTTGTGCAGCTTGATCTGCCATCACATTTACAGTAAAAATAGTTAAAAATATTATTATATGGTAAAAAAAGTTATTCATCTGCAAAAGTATAACATATAAAACCATTTAGGTATAATAAAATTTCAATTTATTTATTTTATAAGGAAGCACAATTTTGACACTCAAAGAATTAGAAAAACTCCTGCAGGAAAATAGTAATAATCATGAAAACAAACGAGAATTCAAACGACTTTTTCACGGACGTGGTGGACTCTATGAAGGACTTCGTCATCTGACAGTCGATCATGTAAATGAAAACATCCTCAGTGTAGCACTCTATTTTAACGAAGAAAATGAAGCACAGCTTTTAGAGATACTTACAACATTCGCAGCTAATGAGAAGTACGAAACACTTGTAGTCCAACGCCGTTATGAAAAAGGCGCACCAAGTGAGATAATCTTTGGTGAAGTTCCTGAGGATTTAACTATTATAGAAAATGGTATGCACCTCAAACTCAACCTTCTCTCAAACAGAAACAGCTACTACTTTCCTGACATGAAAAATGGTCGTGCTTTTGTGCGTGAGCAAGCAAAAGGCAAACATGTACTCAATCTCTTTAGCTACACCTGTGCATTTTCTGTTGCTGCAAAGTTTGGAGAAGCATCAAGTGTTGTTAACATCGATATGAGTAAAGGTGCTCTCAAAGTTGGTATGGCAAATCATTCCATAAACAAGCTCGATCCAAAGGGAGTAAGCTTTTTACCCTACAACATCTTAAAATCATTCTCAGCCATTAAGAAAAAAGGTCCCTATGAGCTAATCATTATCGATCCGCCAAGTTTCCAAAAAGGCAGCTTTGAAGCAACAAAAGATTATGAAAAAATCATTAAAAAACTCCCACAAATTGCAGCCGAAGAGTGTACACTTTTAGCATGTCTCAATTCACCTGAATTAGAGAGCAGTTTTTTGATTGAGATGATTGAAAGATGGGCACCAAGTTTCAAATTTCAACAACGTCTTAAAAATGTTAATGAGTTTAAAAGTGCCGATGAAGAGAGAAGTTTAAAAAATCTTGTTTTTATTCGAGAGTAAGTGTTTTAAGAGTGACAAAAAGCCCCTAAATAACGAGAAAAAAACAAATATTTACCTATTTTTACTTTATATAAATCATCGTTATTAAACTAATAATTTTTCTTTATTAATAGTTTATATTTATTGCAATACTATTGCTTTTATGAAAACAACACTCAAACGATTTTTTAAATCTGTTTTCTACCTCTACTATGATGGTTTTGTAAATATGAGAGTAGGAAAAACACTCTGGATGCTCATAGCTATAAAACTATTTGTTATGTTTGCCATTATCAAATGGCTCTTTTTCCCAAATATACTCAAAGAGAACTTCGACAGTGATGAAGCTCGCAGTGAGTATGTTTTACAACATCTTACAAAGGACAAATAAGAATGGAACACAGCGAACTATTAGTTGATTGGTCACGTGCGCAGTTTGCTCTAACGGCTCTGTATCACTGGCTTTTTGTACCACTGACACTCGGTCTTACATTTATAGTTGCAATTATGGAGACTATATATGTAAAGACAGGTGATGCCAAGTGGAAAACAACAACAAAGTACTGGATGGGTCTACTTGCAATTAACTTTGCGATCGGTCTAGCTACTGGAATTATCATGGAGTTTGAGTTTGGTACAAACTGGTCAAACTACTCTTGGATTGTAGGCGACATCTTTGGAGCACCACTTGCAATTGAAGGGCTTATGGCTTTCTTTATGGAGTCAACTTTCTTTGCAGTGATGTTCTTTGGATGGGACAAGGTAAGCAAGAAGATGCACCTGCTCTCAACGTGGCTTGTGGCGATCGGTTCAAACCTCTCAGCACTTTGGATCCTTGTGGCAAACGGCTGGATGCAACACCCTGTAGGTATGCACTTTAATCCTGACACAGCAAGAAATGAGATGGAAAATTTCTGGGAAGTATTTTTAAACCCAAATGCAGTAAGTAAGTTCTTACACACTATCAGTAGTGGTTATGTTTTGGCTTCACTTTTTGTTATCGGGATCAGCGCATGGTATCTACTCAAAAAACGCGATACACAGTTTGCAAGAAGAAGCATCATTGTAGCATCAAGTTTTGGACTCATTACATCTATTTTTCTTCTTACAACAGGAGATGAATCAGCACACCAGGTAGCACTCAACCAACCAATGAAACTCGCCGCTATGGAGGGTCTTTATGATGGTGAGAAACGTGCAGGTATCATAGCTTTTGGTGTACTAAACGAAGCAAAACAGATCGGTGATGATGCAGAGGAGTTCTTGTTTAGTTTTGAGATTCCGGGAGCACTTTCATTTTTAGGATATCATGATTTAAATGCCTTTGTTCCGGGAATCAATGATATGGTCTATGGCAATGAAAAACATAACATTCTCTCCGTAAAAGAGAAGATACGCCAAGGAAAACTGGCAGTTGCAGCTCTTAGTGAGTATAAAACTGCAAAGAAAAACAACGATATGCCAACTGCCCAAAAAGCCCTGAAAATTTTTGAAGAAAATCAAAAATATATGGGTTATGGATACCTAAACGACCCTAAAGAGGCAGTTCCTGATATCTCATTGTCATTTTACAGCTTCCATACAATGGTTGGGCTTGGAACATGGTTCTTAATTCTCTTTCTCGTTTCACTCTACTACTCTATGACAAATGAGATGCACAACAAAAAATGGCTGCTTTATGCTGCTCTCTTTACTATTCCACTTGGTTATGTAGCACAAGAGGCTGGTTGGATTGTAGCTGAAGCTGGTCGTCAACCATGGGCTATTCAAGATCTGCTCCCAGTTGGTATGGCAGCGTCAAATGTTGCAAGTACGAGTGTAATGATTACATTCTGGCTTTTTGCAATCCTCTTTACAGGTCTGCTTATAGCTGAAGTTAAAATCATGCTCAAACAGATTAAAATCGGACCGGAGGGACACTAAGATGGATATTACATTATATGATTTACAAGTTTACTGGTGGCTGCTGGTAAGTGTTATCGGTGCTCTTTTTGTCTTTATGACCTTTGTTCAAGGTGGTCAGACACTGCTTTATACTTTGGCAAAAACAGAAGATGAGCGTGACCTTTTGGTAAATACACTTGGTCGTAAGTGGGAGCTTACATTTACTGCACTCGTAATGTTTGGTGGTGCTCTTTTTGCAGCATTTCCACTCTTTTATGCGGTAAGTTTTGGTGGTGCGTACTTTGTTTGGATGGCAATTTTGTTCTGTTTTATCATTCAAGCAGTTGCGTATGAGTATAGAAAAAAACCAGACAACCTTTATGGTGAGCGTTTTTATGAGATACTTCTCTACATCAACGGCAGCTTAGGCATCTTCTTAATCGGTGTAGCACTGGGAACACTCTTTAGCGGTGGTAACTTTACAGTAAATGAGATGAATCTCTCTATGTGGACAAAACCTAGCTATGGTCTTGAAGCACTGCTAAATCCGTTTAACCTTGCGTTTGGTCTGATGCTTGTTTTTCTTGCTCGTATGCAAGGTGCACTTTATTTTTTAAATGCACTTGATGCACCAGAGGTTACTGCACGCATCAAAGATGTTGTGAAGAAGAACTTTGTTCTCTTTTTGATTTTTTTCTTATATGTTGTAGCAACTATTTTACTACAAGATGGCTATGTATATGATCCAAAAACAAAAGAGATAAGCATCGAGTCTATGAAATTTTTACATATCTTCTTAGATCTGCCTCTGCTTCTTGTAGTACTTTTAGCAGGTGTTGTGACACTTCTTTATGGTGTATATATTGCCCTTTTTAAAGAATCTCGTAAAGCGATCTTCTTTACAGGTCTTGGAACAGTTTTAACAGTGACTATTGTTATGCTTATCTTGGGTGTTGATAACTCAGTTTACTATCCATCTTTAGCAGATATGCAGAGTTCACTCACTATTGAGAACAGCTCAGGAAGTTACTATACACTCTCTGTTATGAGTGTAGTATCACTACTTGTTCCAGTTGTTCTTGGCTACATTGTTGCAGTATGGCGCTCAATGGATAAAACAAAAGTAACAATAGAAGAGATCAAATCTGATCCGCACCACTACTAAGGAGAAAATATGGAATATCTAACAGAAGCACTCTGGTATGCAAGCTGGCCTGTAGTGATTATTTTAAGTGTGAAGTTTGTGCAGTTAAATCTCAAGCATTATGAGAAGATGGAGCGCCTCGAAGAGCTTGAGGCACTCCATGCAGAACACTTAGCTAAAAAAGCGAAGTAGTTTTTAGGAGGCTTTTTTAAGAGCCTCATCTCTTGCTGGAAAATCTTTCAGCAGCTTTTGAATAATCTTTAAAACATACGCTCTTTTTTCTTGTGGAGTTTTCTTATACTCTACTTCCAAAGTACCTACAGCACGAAAGAGTATCTTTTCACTTTGTGGATCAAGCGCATCTATGATAATAGTACCCTCAGTATACTCATAGGCACTGGTAGTTGCTACCATTGTTCCACCATAAGCATAACGACCAAAACCTATCATCTGATAATCTGTTCGAACATCAACCTTCTCTTTTGCAGCATAATGATAAACAAAAATAATATCCTCATTTTTTTCTACATCTTTATAGCCTTTGGCATTTAAGACCTCTTTGATTGCATTGGTAATTCTGTCATTTACCAGTGTGTTTTCACCTTTTTTGACGTAGTGAACAACCCTGTAGGTTTTTATCTTAGAAAAATCATAACTATCATCATAGTCACTTTGAACCTCAAGGGTTGAGCAGGCACTAAAAAAGAGGAGCAAAAAAGGCAGGAGTAAGTACTTCATTACTTACTCGATTGACAGTATGTAGCAAGCAGACCTTCACGCAGAGTATTGTACTTCTCTTCACCCTCAAGTTTTTTAACAATCTCAAGTGCAAAACAAAGAGCTGTCGCAGGACCGCGTGAGGTCATTACATTTGCATCTTCAACAACCATACTTTTGTCTCCCTGATAGCCCTCTTCTCTGATCTGCTCTTCTACAGATGGATAACATGTATAGTTTTCTTTGAGCACTCCTGCTTTACTCAGTGCAAATGGAGCAGCACAGATAGCACCGATGTTTTTGCCTTTTGCATCCATATCTTGAAGCAGCTTTTGAACATTTGCATCATCAGCCAGTGCATGCGTACCATCCCATCCACCAGGAAGTACGACCATATCGAGCTCATCTGCACTAAAATCAGCTACTTTTGCATCTACTTTGATAGTAATGCCATTAGCCCCTTGAACTAGCATCTCATCACTGAGTGCTGCTACTACTACATCTATCTCTGCACGACGCAATACATCAATGATACTAACTGCTTCTATCTCCTCAAAACCTTTTGCCAGTGGCACTAAAACTTTTTTACTCATTTACAACTCCTTAGTTCATTTTGAATTATTTTAGCACGCTTTAACTAACATTACTCTAAGAAGCACTACTTATATGTTGCTATTGCCTTGAAGGAAGAGGATAAATTGTCCTTAAAATGTCTATATGCTTTTTTAGGTGTATAAAAGCGTTCAATTGTATTTAAAGATATCTCTGCTAAAATGACTCAACTATTGGAGTACTTATGCGATATTTTGTCAGCTTGTTAATTATACTTTTTTCTCTTATGCTAAGCTCATGTTCGAGTGAGATACATAACAATAAACCGCTTACAATAGCGACAAACTCATGGATAGGATATGCCCCTCTCTTTTATGCCCAGGAAAAAGGCTATTTGGAAAAAAACAACATCAAACTTTTAGTCAATGTCTCTCTTGCTGAAGCTGCAGAACTCTACAGTGTCGGAAAAGCAGATATGGTAACAACAACACAGCATGAATACTACGCTTTTAAAGAAGAGTTTGATCTTGTACCTGTCATCTTACTTGATAGATCCAATGGTGGTGATATGATTTTGTCTAACAAAAGTGTTGCAGAGTTACAAAAAGCAGATAGTATTACAGCCTACTTGGAGGTTGATTCCATTAATGCAGAGATACTCAAAGACTTTATAAAACTCTATAATATTCCACTCGAAAAACTCCATATGATAAATAAAGATCAGGCACAGATTGAAGACATCCAACTACCTAAAAATGAAGCTGTTTTAATCGTTACGTATGTTCCTTACAACATTAATCTTGAGAAAAAAGGATTTAAAGTAATCGCTTCAACAAAAGATATTAATTCTATTATCGTTATCGATGCGCTTTGCACATCAAAAACTATCTTTAACAAACGCCTAGCGCATCTGAAAACACTCAAAGCAATAATTGATCGTTCTGTTGAAGAGCTGATGAAAGATAAAAAGTCATCTTATCTTCTAGTAAAAAAATATCTTGGAGATTTAAGCTATAAAGAGTATCTTGAATCACTCCAAACGATTACATGGATTAATAAACCATCACAAGAGTTACTTGATCGTATCGAACCTCTTGGATATGAAAGAAGATATATATTACCATGAAAAACATATCTATTAAATTTTTTATAATTTTCATTCTTCTTGCTTTCATGGGCAGTCTCGGTATGATATTTGGTGAGTTTTTTAAGGAAGCTAAAAACTCTACAGAAAAACTTTTAGAAGAAAATATTCAGGCAACTGTTTTAAATCTCAAACATTTTTTGGATAAAAATCTCAAAAAAGACAATATCAATCAGATTACAGCTTATCTTGATAACAATATCAACGGGAATTCTCTTATCAAAGACTTACATATTGTTGATGCCAAGCACAAAAGAGTTATCTATGCTACAGATAGAGATACCTTCATTCAACATCCAAATACCAGCTGTGTACCTATCTCGAAGATAATTGACTCTGAAATCTTCAACCAACAGTGTTACTCTTTTTCTATCAAGCTCTTTGATCAGTTTGAACCGTACTATTACCAAAGTTATGTCTACTTAGATAAAAACTATCTGGATTCACTTTTAAAAAACCAAATTAACAAATATAGCATTATGTTCATAGGATATGGACTTTTTTTCATCATTATAATCTGGTTGCTTTTAAAAAAATTTCTTGTTAATCCACTTGAACAGTTGCGTCAGTTTGCCTACTATCAGACAAACACACCAAAAGAGTTTTTCATTCAAGAACTTGAAAGTATACGCTACTCACTCAGTCTTACTTTTAGACGTTTACAAAAAGAGCAAGAAGAGCTCTTTAAACTCTCAACAAAAGACTCTTTAAGTGGTCTCTATAACAGACTTAGTCTGATGGAAAAAATAGACTGGCTCATTGCAAAAGGTGAACGTAGTAATGACGAATTTGCACTTCTCTTTTTAGACCTTGATGACTTTAAAAATATCAATGACACTCAAGGACATGAATTTGGTGATAAGATCTTGCGCCACGTTTCACAAATACTTCTTGATTGTGTACGTGATAATGATATTGTCTCACGTTTAGGAGGAGATGAATTTGTTATCATTCTTCCAGAACTCCAAGATAACAAAACCATTTTAGAAGTACTAAAACGTATACAGACCAAACTTACAGAGCCCATAGTCTTCGGCTCACACAGTTATACAGTCACAGTAAGTATAGGTATCACTATCTATCCTAAAGATGGTCGTGATGCTACAACACTTTTAAAGCATGCAGATATTGCTATGTATAAAGCAAAAGCACTTGGAAAAAATAATTTTCACTTCTTTACAGAAGATCTTAACGAAGAGATCCAAAACAAGATTTATATTCAAAATCTCATTGAAGATGGTATTAAAAAAGAGTACTTTAAACTTTACTATCAACCAAAAGTTGATATTAAAACACACAAAATTGTCGCATGTGAGGCACTGATTCGTCTTTTTGATCCGCAAAGAGGGATGATACCTCCAAATGATTTCATCTCAATCGCTGAGGAGAGTGGTCTTATAGTTCCTCTTGGTGAATGGATCATACAAGAAGCAGTCAAACAGATAAAATCATGGAAAGAGACTCCTTTTGAACATATAAAACTATCTATCAATGTCTCTGGCGTTCAGTTTCAAAATTCTCACTTTATCACATCACTAAGAGATATGGTTGCACAGATCGATACAAGCAAGCTTGACATAGAGCTGACAGAGTCAGTACTTATGAATGATTTTGATGAAAAATTTGCAAAGATAAATGCTATTAAGAAACTTGGAATCAGTCTCTCTTTGGATGATTTTGGTACAGGTTATTCATCCCTTTCTTATCTCAAAAGAATCCCTTTTGATACGCTTAAAATTGACAAAAGCTTTATTGATGATCTTGAAAAAGAGACCGATAAATCCTTTGTCAATATGATCATAGGTATTGCTGATGATCTTCATATGGAAGTTGTTGCAGAAGGAGTAGAGAGTAAAGAACAACTTGACTACCTAGCTTCCATTGGGTGTGAACAGTATCAAGGTTACTACTGTTCTAAACCTCTTCCTGTAGAAGAGTTTGAAGACCTTTTTCTCTCACGTGAGTGTCACTAATAAATTTATTACCAATTTTTGAGTATAATCTCTTTAATTTTTTATAAGTGATGCAAATATGATACAGTATGAATCTATCAAACCCCTTTTGTTTAAATTTCAACCAGAGACTGCGCACCATATCGCAGAGACAGTACTGCGTATGCCAAACATCTGTCAGATCCCTTTTAACTCTTTTTTAGAGTCTCACTTCATTGCAGATGATTTGCTCACGCAAGAGATCTTTGGCAAAAAGTTCTACAATCCTGTAGGTCTTGGTGCTGGCTTTGATAAAAATGCAACGATGATTCGTGGTATTCAAACTTTGGGCTTTGGCTTTACGGAGATAGGTACGGTCACACCAAAACCGCAAGCCGGTAATCCCAAACCAAGAATGTTTCGCCATATTGAAGAGGAGTCTATCCAAAATGCTATGGGCTTTAACAATGACGGAGCTTACAAAGTTGTTAAGCGTCTTAAAGAGCGCTACCCATTTAGCACTCCTATTGGCATCAACATTGGTAAGAACAAAATAACACCTGAGCGTGAGGCAATCAATGACTACACACACCTCATAAAAGCCTTTGATGGTTTAGGGGATTACTTTGTTATCAACATCTCTTCACCAAACACTCCGGGACTGCGTGACCTGCAAAACGAAGAGTTCATCACAAAGCTCTTTGCTGAAGCAAAAGCACTCACAGATATGCC
>Ga0256828_1000785_pt1 | contig 20586 bp, 19 predicted proteins | sample CV88metaG_FD_185993 | JGI IMG/M metagenome (GOLD analysis project Ga0256828, IMG submission 185993) | Hydrothermal vent microbial communities from East Pacific Rise, Pacific Ocean - CV88 | ecosystem: Environmental > Aquatic > Marine > Hydrothermal vents | place: Pacific Ocean: East Pacific Rise...
CTTTGCAGGTTGTGTGAAGCAAGATGAGATTAAACAACCTTTCTAAGCATGTAGACGCCGCAGATAGTTGGCTCTAGGACTCCGGTTCGATTCCGGACGTCTCCACCAAAACACAATCCAACAAATACCTTAAAATAACACTTTAACCCCTATTAATAGGACTTTATGCTGCTAATTCTCTTTCTTTACTAACTATAACTATGTACAATTATGTACAACTATCTATATTTTTATGTTATACTTTTTGTACAACTATGTGAATATCCACATCTATAATAAGGAGTTGTACACATTATGCTTACAAACAGCCAACTCAAGACACTTAAGAGCAAAGATAAATTGTATAGAGTCAAAGATTATAATGGGCTTTCTATAGAAGTACCACTTAAAGGAAAACTTAGATGGAGATTCAGATATAGATTTAACAACAAAGCAATTCAAAAAAGCCTAGGTACATATCCCGAAGTATCTTTAAAAGATGCAAGAACTTTAAGAGATGATGCTCGTGTACTTATAGCTAAAGGGATAGATCCTTTTGCATCTAAAAAAACAACAGAAATAAAAAAAGAGGAAAAGACCTTTAAAGAGTGGAGTGAGTACTATTTAGAAAAAGTTGCTGGTGATGTAACTGAGACTCACCTCACAAGAGTTCTAAAAGGTTTTAAGGCTGATGTGTACCCTTATATCGGTGATATGGAAATGAATAATATAAAAGCTAAAAATATTATTCAAGTGATAAATATTATGGCAGAAAGAGGAGCGAAAGAGAGTGCTAAAAAAGTTTTTAGTTCTATTAGTAGATGCTTTCAAGTATGTATGGCAAACTTTCCTGATGACATTGAACGAAATCCATGTAAGGATATTGCACTTAAAGATTTACTTGGAAAAAGAAAAGAGACACACTATCCTATTATAACGGATGCAAAAGAACTGGGCATATTAATGAATGCCATAAGTGAGTATCAAGGTCATAATAGCACTAAATTAGCTCTCATGATGATTAGTCATGTATTTGTCAGACCCCACAATATTCGCCACGCTAAATGGGAACAGATAAATTTAAATACAGCACAATGGATTATTCCTGCAAAAGAGATGAAAACTCGCAAAGAATTAATAGTACCATTAAGTACACAAGTCATCTCTATCTTAAAAGAGGCAAAAAATATCTCCAATCCTGAGAGCTATATATTTCCATCACCCAAAAGTAAGACCACTCCATTATCAGATGCAGCCTTAGTCGGTGCATTAAGACGGCTAGGCTATACGAAAGAGCAAATTGTAGCCCATAGCTTTAGAGGTATCTTTTCAACACTAGCACATGAAATATCAAATTTTGACCATGCAGTAATTGAAACACAACTAGCACATAGTGTTGGTTCATCCGTTTCTCAAGCTTATAACCGAGCAATCTATTTAAAAGAACGTACCGAGATGATGCAGTGGTATAGTGATTTATTGGAAAGCTATCAAAATACAAACATTTTTTCATAAAATAATATACCTTGTATCTAATACTCTTTATATTATTGAATTAGCTAAATATTCAGTTATTAATTTACATAACGAAGGAAAATGTAATAAATTTCTTTTGTAAAACAAGTGAATCAACTAGTAAAACTTTAGATATACTTATAAAATCTAATAATTAATCGGAATAAATATGTCACAAAATGAAGCAAATATATTAAACGACTTAGCTACTAAAGTTAAATCTGGTTTTTTTACTTATATTCATAGTAATAATACTACTAATAAGATTATATCTGATGTGATTTTCAATATATATAACAAAGTCCAAATCAATTATTCTCAGAATACCGCAAAGTATTTAATACTTAAATTTTTTGAATTTTTTTGTAAAGAAAACAATAACTGTATTAACTTTAATTTTAATGATTTTGAAGACAAAAAGACAATAGAAGATTTACTAGATATAATCTCTATTAGACTATTGAATAAAGATTATTCATTTCCAAGTAAAGAGGATTATACTACACTTATTTGGTATGAAAAACATATTAAAACTAATCCTACAAATATGAAGAAACAGACTATGAATAGTTTATTAAAGAATAATATTTTCAATCTTAGTACAGTACATAATAATATTTACAAAAAAATTAGGTTACAAGGTGTATATATTTGCAAAGATATAAATAATTTTTATCTGCATTATATATTAATGCCATTTGAAGCGATGCAAAGAACAAATAAATCGCAACTTGCTGATTATCTTTCTGAACTATTAGAAGAAAAAATCAATATATATGAGAGTACTGCAGATATAAAAGATCCCAATAGTGATTATTTATTAATTTCTTTATTCCCAATAATTAAAGAAGAAATATTTAATCCTTTAATAGATAAAGAATTTATACCTGTTAATTGTAAACTTTCAAATAATGTAAAGTATAAAAATACATTTCAGTATACAAGTTTTTTAAAACTTCGGAATAAAAGACCATTCAATATATTCGTTGATATTACTAAATTCATAATAGTTGATTTTATTAGATACTTATCTCAAAATGAAGAACAATTTAATTATATAATGAACTGGTTAGCTGTATTTTTTCAAACATTAAATAAGTCAAGTATGGCACTTGTTTTAATTGGGGATAAGGAAACAACTGATATATTTATTAAAAATATAATTGAACCAATATTTGCATATAAAAAAGAATATATTACTATCCTCAATGCATATACACTAAAAGAATCTGATGAATTTTTAGTAAAAAATAAAATCTTTTATCATATTGATGTTGATGAACTAACAAATAGTAATATTCAAGATAAACGAGTTAGTAAGCTGATAAGACAGATGTTAAAATCTAATGATAATATCATGGAAACACCAGAAAGTCGCAATACATATAGTGGTGAAACAATCATAACATCAAGTTCTAAGTCGCCATTTCCATTTCTAGAAGATAGTTTTAGTCGTTGCTCTGTGTTTAGAGTTAAAAATATAAAAACAATTTTAAAACAATTCAAAATGGACTATTGGGAACTGGAACAGTCTATAAAAAAAGAGTTATTCAATTTTTCAAATATATTAGCTCAATATCAAACTAATCAACAAGATTGTAACATAGCTATAACTGATGAAAAAAACATATTAAATAAAATGAAAAAGGGGATATTATTAACTCCTAATTTGGAAGAAAAAATACATTATTTCATCAATGCTATCAAAAATAAAAACACTTCATATTTCAAACCATTAGAACAAGAAGAAAATGAAAATTTATATAAAGAGTTAGTAGAAAATTTTGATAATGACAATGCTATATATCAACCACTACTCAGTACATATTTTAATACTATTTATGAAGATATTATTTTTCCAGACAATGCTGATTTTATAGATATTTTAAAAGAAAGAGAGTGCTTATTTAATCAAACACCAGACGATAAGTTTAAAGCAAATAATAAAAAAAGATATAAAATTTTTGATTATAAATTAGCAAAAAACTATAGAGGAAATTGTCAAAATACTATATAGTTCCACTATTGATATGTTTAAAATATTATCCTATCATCCATATTTTACCTTTAATATTGCATACGTATAATCCTCAATCTTAGAGTCAGTTCATGATTATCCTATATAAATCTTAGTCAAAAACTATACTTAAACTAATATAATCTTTATTAAATCCTAGCAATATCTTATCTTTAATATTAATATTACTTCTCCCTACTTTATGGGGAATATTCATATCTATTTATAAGTATTGTTATAAATAGAAACTAAAATCTGTGTATATAATCTTATTAACTTCTATAACTATACAAATATACAACCTTATACTAAGAAAAATATTTAATTTATTATTAGCAATATTTTTCTTACTATATCTACTAAAATGAAAGAGATATTATATAAAAATAACAACATTCTATACATCAATACTAATATACATTTTATGCTACTCTATAATAAGACTTACTTATAGTACCAATTTATAATAAAGTAATAAATAGTTATTAGTATATATGTTCTTATTGCTATGTTTATCTCTTAATAAATATATTAAGGATTAAGAAAATGAATATTACATATACAACAGAAATAGATACGCTATCTCTACAGTTAAATTTCAATAATGACAATAACCAAAGAATAGTATTGATACAAATACTAGACTACATTAGAAAATGGTTTAATGCATATATACATCAAGAATATTATTATATTGGATTTGATAATAGGATAGAGTATAAGGTCTACTGCAATGGTAGAACAGTAGTCTCTTTTATAACAGGTTATAGTCATGGTAGTTTTTTTATAAAGATTAGGTTTGCTGGACTAAAAACATATGATACAGTAGTTGATGCTATGTCTTATTCTTATCTAATGGCAATAGTAGCTTACCTGAATACAAACGGTATTATATGGACTTTATCTGAGTTAGATATAGCTATAGACATGATAGATGTTAATTTTAATAATATCTTAGCAGTTTGTACAACGAAAACTTCAAGAACTATGTACCATAGATTAGGTAAACATCAAATTTATAATGGTGAAACAACTTACATAGAAGAGTTTACATCTGCACATTCTAAAACAACAGCTATTAAACGATCATATTTTTACAACAAAAGAGTAAAAGAGCGTATTGTACATAATAATGAAATTGGTTTTAATGTACAAAGGTTTGAAGTAAAGTTACAATCTCCTTATTTTTTAAAATATGGTTTTGACATAAATGTAATGCAAAATACTTTAAATATGTACCATCTAATGTATTTTGAGGATATACATGAAAAAAACAACTTAATAGACAGATATAACAATCATAAAAGTCCAATACGAAAACGAGAAATTGAACGATGGGGATTTGAAGAATATAGATTATATTTTGATACAGAATCTATAAGTAATTTTATCACTTTCCTTTCGTGTATAGATAACTATTTCTTCTTTGGTGAAAATTCTTACTTAATGTTCTAAAATTTTTTATTACTCCTTATACGATGATAGAAATATCTAATACAATTTTAGGACTACACAATGTTAACAGATTTTGATAAACTTCTACCAGAAGGTATACTATTTTCTATAAAGAAGATTAACGATATGAACTTAATAAAATCAGATATGCTTAAGAAACTTATTTACAATAGAGCGATAGAAGTTACAAAAATGGGTACTAAGAATTTTATCTCAAGAACAGCACTTATAGCTTTCTTAGAAGATAATACAATCGTAGCAACTACAGATATATAACAAAAAAATAAACTTTTAATACAAATCACATAACAATCACACACCACTTACAGCCATTAAAAATAATTCAATTATTAACATCTACCCTTTCTTTATAGATAGGGTAGATAGATGGCTTTTTTATGCACTTACAATTTCATCTTTTTTGATACTAGAAAATCGTGTAGAATTAAAATGTAAATCTCTCTCAATAGCCAATCCTAGCGCCTCATGCACCTTCTCTAATTCACTAAGGATAAAATAACCAAGTTCACTCTCTAAGCCTTGCACATAGCCATAACAAGTATCTCTATCAGATTTGGAAAACTCTATGATATACCAAATCCAATTACTATCAGGAGTAAAGAGTTTAACACAACACAAGGGGTCTATTTGTCCCTCTGTGTCGTATAAATCAGGTATATCACTCAGTAGTGTTTGTGGAACTAATTTACCCATATTAAGCTGCCTTCTGTTCTAATGGTTTGTACCACATTTTTGTAGCACCATCCCATCTAAAGCCACAAGCTTTTATACTATCTTTCTTAGAAAAAATGTCATCACCAACTACTACAAGATTTTGACCTTGCTCCATTATCGTTAAGCCTAAGTTATAGAGTGAAGCATAATCTTGAAAAGCATTGTTTTGTAGTTGTTGGGTTTGTGGCTGTGGTTGAGAGTATTGCTGTTGTGCTTGTTGTAGCTGTGTAGCTTGTGTATTAGCAGAATTATGTTGGCGATTCTTATCATAAAGTGAATTACCAAACTGATTTCCAAAACTTCTAAGAGTTCGTTTAATAGCATCTGTAACAGCTTCTTTAGCACTTCCTTCATGTGCATCTGCTAGAGTTTTTGCAATGCCTGTACCAAATCCTACATCTTCACGAGTTACACTTTTTGAGTGTTGCAAATCGTGGACTGTAATCTGTATGACTGCTTTATAGCAAACAACAGTATTCTGATTATGGTTCATCTCTTGTGATACTTGCTCCAACTTTGAAATACTGTAATCCCAATTCCCATAACCAAATATTCTATTTGCTGTTTCAATAACATCAAACCCCTCTAAGTAAGAGAGGCTGACATTACCTTTAGAGCGACTTTTTATCCTACTGCTCTCTAGCTTATAGGCTAGAACTTGTTTTTGTTTATCGTTAAACATTGCTTATTTCCTTTATGCTACTTCTTGGTTCTCTACTAAACTTAGTAGTTCTGTGGCTTGATTGTTGGCACTATTACGGCGAGAGTTCACTTTTATTTTGGGAGGTGTTTCTTCTTTAACTATCCCAATCTCTACAAACTTATCTATACTATCCATACCCTCAACTGTAAGCATCGCTTCTTGTACTGCTTTTTCATCTACCACAACACTATAAAAACCTAGTTTTATAAGTGCCTCTTCATTGATAATTTTAAAAGTCTCTTTGAGTTTAGTTTTAGCTGGGGTAATTGTTATAGATGATATAGCAGTACCATCTAGCCTATCTATGCCATACTCTGATAAAACCTCTGCTGTCGCTTCTAGGGCTATTAGCTTGGCTGTAGTGAGGTTCTTTTTAAGTACTTGTAACTCTTTTATATCATCTGCTATATAAGTGATTTTATTGTCAATCTCTTTAATACTAAGAGCAATATAGTCAGCCTTTGCATGGTAGGGTTTGTTAGATTCTAGTACCTGTCGTACATAGTTCTTAAACCACTCTGTTTTATCCGTGTTAATGTTCTCTATCTCTGTTTGAAGTCTGTAGTTTGTCATTTTCATAATAGTTGCTCCTTATGCTGCTTGTGCCATTTGTGGCTCTTTTATAAAAGCTATTCGCTCTGCAATATCCCATAGACCTTGATTCACTTCTACATCTTTTCCTATTGAAGTTATCTCTCTTGAAGTAAAGGCTCTACCTGTCTCTTTGTTAGTCCCAGATATGTTTCCACGAAGTAGATTCTCCTGAATAACATTGAGAACTGTATAAAGATTATCTTTAGTATCTTCCTCTCTATGAGGTATAAGTAAATCTGCATGGTCTATTTGAAGATGTTTATCAAATCTTAGAGGTATGCTACTTTTAGCAAAAGACTCTTTCTCTACTTCTGATAACTTTATAGCTTCAAGTATTTGAACTTTCTTCATCAGTTTAGGTTTAATGGCTGTTATACTTGCTACTGCATAAGCTACATCATTTTCTCTCTCACCAAGGTGTTTAATTTTATATGTTTCAAACACACTATCTGCGATAACAAGACCATTACTACAAACAAATCTATAGATACCTGCTGAGATACTAAAGCTCTTCGTTCTATCGTGAGAGTTAAAGAGTAAAAGTTCAACTGCATTTTCTTGTGGGTGAAGCAAATCTTCAAAGTGTCTAAATCTTACTAAGTGTTGTTGATACCCTTGTTTATCATCATCTCTTACATTAGCTTCACTTACGGAAACAGGATACCAGTTATTAGCCCTTATTTCTTCTATAACATCTATTGTTGGGATGAAGTGGTACTTGTCACTTACATCGTAGTGTGGTTCCTCTGTAAAGAGTGCGGGGGCTTGTTGTTTGAGTTGTTCATTTGTTAGTGGAAATTGTGACATGGTTTTATCCTTATAGTTTTTATGTTTATTGTTGTCTGATTACTACTAAAAGATTAATCATCACTGCTATACTCTTTTAGAGCGGCTGTTCCTAGTGCTATTGCTATTGTTAATACTTGACATGCTATTGACATATTTTTATTTCCTTTGTTTATTGAATTTGGACTGTTCTAGTAGATGCTTTCTACTACACCTAAAACTACTTAAGTAATCCTCGTAGTATCTCTTTTGGTAGGTAGCAAACCTCCCAGTTATGATTACTGTGTATCTTCATTGTTCCTCCTATATTGCTTCTAAATAGTTTAAAAAATTACATAGCTATCTCCAAGATAACAATGTAAATGATTTAAAATATTGTTGTGTGATTTAAAGCGAATGAGTAGCTTTATACTCTTGCTATATTAATGATATATGAGTGAAAATATTTGGAAGTTATAAATTAGTGGTTAGAAGTAAGTAATTGACAAATATCAATTTTTAAAGCTTTTGCAATTTTGTGCAGATGTTTAAGATTGAAATGTTTTTATAAATTTTTGATTAGTTTATTTCTATAAAATATTATTTTTTATGTAAATTTAACAATCAGTAAATATCACTTTTGCTACAATCTATTATCAAAGGTTAAACATGGCAAAGTCTCACGATACGATAGCAACTCGCTTGGCACTAATACTTAATAAGTTAAACTCTGGTGAGCATTTAAGTATAGAAGAATTAGCAGATGAGTTTAGTGTTACAACAAGAACTATTCAGAGAGATTTAAATGAAAGATTGAGTTTCTTACCTTTTAAAATTGAAAATGGGTTTTATGGGTTAGAAGAGTATTGTTTAGGGAAGTTGAATTTTCAAGATATGAGAACATTTGCTACTTTGAGTGGTATTAAGGAGCTTTATCCATCTTTAGGAGATGAATTTCTTGTAGATTTACTCAACAGTAAAGTATCTTCGGCTTACCTTATACGAGGTTTTAACCAAGAAGATATATCTAGTCAAGCCGATGAATTTAAAATCATAAATGTAGCAATACTTAAAAAGATAAAACTAAAATTTATCTATACTAATAAAGCAAGAGTAGTAAACCCTTATAAACTTGTAAGTAATAGTGGTAGTTGGTATCTACTAGCTGATGATAATGGTATTCTCAAAAACTTTACTCTCTCAAAGATTTCAGACCTTTGTCAATCACAGAAGTTCTTCCAAAGTAACAAAGAGTTCTTAAAGAGAATAGAAGAGAATCAAACCACTTGGTTTTCAAACACTACTACGGAGGTACTTTTAGAAATAGATAAGAGTATAGCCTACTACTTTGAAAGAAAACAGCTTGTTCCAAATCAAAAAATTATTGAAAAACAAAAAGATAAGTATCTTATCTCTACTACAATATCCTACGATGAAGAGATTTTAGGTACTGTTCGTTACTGGATGCCACACATAAAAATCATCTCTCCTACCAATTTACAAGAAAAACTAGAAAATACATTAAAAGCATATCTCAAATGACACAACCTGTCGTCTCCCTCTTGTACAATGATAAAAAAGAAGAAGGAGCTAAGATGATGTTACCAATAGGTGCTATAGCACTAGCAACCATTTTAGATTTTAAAAGTCTCTGTGAAGATGAATCAGAAGTCTGTGAAGAGATTATCAAAGATTTAGATTTGTTCTCAGAGAAGCTTGATAAGATAGGGGAAATTTTGTTTGAAGATGAAAAAGAAGAGAGTGCGAGTGTAGTTGCAATTTCTACAAGTATGAAAAAACTTCAAGCACTACAAAATCATAAAAGAAAATTTTATGAAGAGGAGTTTTTGCCTCTAGTAGAAAAGTTTAATAAACAAGGAGTCTCTTACATACCCAAGAAGAAACCATCTAAAAAAGAGTATCTTTTAAAAGAAGGTTATGATAGTGTAGAGTTAGAGAGAGTCATAAAAAAACACTATAGCGATATAAAAGTGTATCACACTATTACACTTCTTAGAAGTGATGTTTATCTTGCTAATAAGAAAGGTAAAAAGACAAAAAAAGCTATACATGAAATGCTTGATGAACTGTATAGATTTTTATCAAAAAGAGTTGTAAAGTCAAATGGAAAAATAAAAAAGGAAGTTGAAAATGAGTTTAAATAGAGATGAAATAAAAGAGCAGTATAAATGGTTAACAAGTGGCAGTAAAGAGTGTATAGTTTTAAAGAAAAAAGATTATGAATCGTTTATGGATGATGAAAGAGAACTCTCTATCATAAAAGTAGATGGCTGTGATGCTGAGCAAATTTTAAAAGCAAATGAACATACTTTTAAAAATGCAGAATCAATCATCATATCTTTTAAGACATCAGTAGAGTTTAGCTTTTTAACTATATCTATGTTTGTAGAGACTCTAACAGAGGGTGTAGATGAGAGTTGTGAAGTGCTATTTACTTCTCATCCTGATGAAGCTATGAGTGATGATGAGTGTAGTGTTGTAGTGCTTGTAAATTATAAAGAAGGGGTTTGAGATGGAAAAAAGTTTATTTATGCAAGAAAGAAGGGTTCATCCTCTCACTAAAGTTTCTTTAGAAGAGAGAGTAAGTTACCTTAAAGCTATTGCTGTGTTTGTTGCTTTGGAAGATGCTAATAGAAAAAAGTTTACTCGTCTTATAAAACTTTTAGAGTGTGAAGATGTTAGAGAAGATTTGTTTAATTTTTTAGAAACTATAACAGAAGAACAACAAATTGAGATTTATGATTCTTTAAAAGAGCGTGTACGATTACAATTATCGATAGATATTATTTATAATTTTAATGTAAAAATTATAAAAACTAGTGACCTATTTGTAAATGATTTACTTCTAGTTTCAAGACCTATTTTATCACTTTTGCAAAAGCTTATATTGGCAATAAAAGTAGGAAAGAAAAATAAGATAAATAAAGCATACCTTGAGTTACTTAATTTTAATGGTCTGTATGAAGCTGTAGGTGAGTTCGCAAATATTTATGGCTTTGAATATGAACATAGTTTAGAAGCAATTGCCAATGATTTTATATTTGCAGGTAAGAATCGGCATGAAAAAAGGTATCAACCTCAATATATGGATACTAAAATACTAAGTGAAAATAAAAACATTATGCTTCCATTAATATCCAAAAATGCTAATGTTTTAGAGTATGTAGATGAACGGCTTAATAAGGACAAAGGATTTGCACTTATTGCTGTACAAAATAATGGATTAGCTTTACAATATCTTATTAATTCTTGGACTACTACTTTACGGAAGGATAGAAGTATAGTAATGGCTGCTGTAAAAAATAATGGAATGGCTTTGCAATATGCTGACTATTCTCTTCAAAGAGACAAATATGTAGTAATAAATGCCATAAAACAAAATAAAGAAGCAATAAAATATGCAGATGATTCTCTCCAAGAAGATAAAGATATTCAACTCGCTTTAAAGGCTTAACTAAGTAGTTAAAAAAGTAATAAAAAGGAAAGTAATATATGTCAAAAATAGGTTTGGTTTTTTCTGGTGGTGGTGGTAAGGGAGCTTATGAAGTTGGTGTCTATAAAGCTCTTAAAGAGTTTGGTGTGGATAAAGATATTGTTGCTGTAAGTGGGACAAGTGTAGGTGCTTTAAATGCTGCTTTGTTTGTAAAAGATGATATAACTCAAGCTTTAAAAGTATGGGAGGAGATGAGTCCCTCAAAGATTTTACAACTTGATGTTGAAAGTGTTTTAAGATTTATAGCTTTATTTCATCCAACAGGTCGTATTATCGCTCTTGCGACTACGGCTCTAGGCATTTTAAAAAGTGAGGGTGCTTTTACTCAAAGTGGTTTAGAAGAGATTATAAGAGCATCCCTTAAAGCAGATGACCTAAAAGACAAAATCCCTCTTTATATATGTGCTACAAAGCTTACTACAAAAACTATTCAACCTCTGTATAAAAAACTGAATGATTTAAAACATGAAGAGATTATACAGTATCTTTTAGCTACTTCAGCCATACCTGGTGTATTTTCAAAAATTGTTCTTGATGATACAGCCCTATATGATGGCTTCTTAGTAGATAACACACCTCTGAAGCCACTCATAGAGTATGAAAAATGCGACATTATAATCACAGTTTTACTCAATAGAGATGAGAGTATAGCAGAGAAAAAACAGAGTTATCCTGATGTAAGTTTTTTTGAGATCGCTCCTTCTAAAGATACAGGAGGTCTTCTTGGTAATTTAAATTTTAAAGAACAAAATGCAAGAGAACTTATAGAGATTGGTTATGAAGATACAAAAAAGATGCTAGAGAGTGTAGATGTTTTCGCAACAAAACAAAAAAGCTTTACAAAAGAGTTAGCCCCCATAGTTTTAAGTAACTACGAAATGAAAGAGATAGACACTGCACTTGATACTCTTTTAGAGAGTATGACAGCAAATACTACAGAGTTACAAAAGTTTGCATTTGAGAGCATAGGTTCTTTGGCAAGTAACACATCAAAAATAAACCATCAACTAGAACAATCTTTTTTCTCGAAACACTTAGGCACACTTACAGGTTCAAACGCCACTCTTCAAACAGATATAAACTTCAACTTCTCAAACTCCCTCTATGCCACACACAAGATGATAGAAAAACTTCACAACAAAGGGGAACTCACACTTGATATATGTGTAGCCCTTGGCAATAAAGTAAGCTATATCATTCAAAATCAAAATGCACTTAAAGAGCAAAATATACAACAGTATGAGATGTTAGAGAGTCTTAAAAATGGCATATTTACTCTAGCAGAAATTACTAAACAAGCTATAGATAATAATAGTAAGAGGATAGATGTCTTAGAAGATTTTAGTGAACTGCATAACTGGAGTCATCATCTAAAATCTAAACTTAGAGGTCTTAGTGAATATGATAAACTGCTTAGAATTATAGGTAGTTACTTGAACATCACAAAGAGTTTAAAAACAGAGATAGATGAGAGTGAATTTTTATATGCTACCTTACTCAACCTTGACTTTGACACTATAACTATAAACCCATCAAAATTTATAGAAGAGATGCAAAAATCAAAGAGTCAAACTGTTGTAGAGATGAAACCAAAACTTTTTTTACCTATGCCAAAATCTTATGAAAAACACTACCCTCTTGTAAGTATTGTAGCAAATGAAAAAAATCAAAATGAAATCTGTAAACAAAATGGTATAGACCTTAATGTAGATATGTCAGGAATTGATTTTGCATTAGAGTTATACAACAGTGTCAAAATGAACCTATCCTTGCAAAACTCTCTCTATGAAGAAAAATCTAAAATGATTACTAAACTGCAAAACACACTTACTATTTTAGAAAAAGACTCTATAGAAACCTTTAGTGAAGATATAAAAAAGCTACTTCTAAAGATAGATAACTTTAAAGTTATTGTCCCTGTTATAGGGAAGTTTAGCTCAGGAAAATCAAGACTACTTAACAGCTACATAGGCGAAAAGTCTATGTTTAAAACGGATATAAACCCAACAACAGCAGTAGCTTGTGAACTACACTATGATACTAAAAATAGAGTAGAAATCTATGCAAAAGATAGCACATTAAAAGTAATACCTTTAGAGCATAATATAGAAGAAGAAAATGCTCTTTATGTAAAATACTTTTTAAATAATGAAAAACTTAAAAAGAGAAAAGATATAGTTATTGTTGATATGCCAGGATTTGAGAGTTCAAACCTAAACCATAACAATGCCATAAACCACTACTTTAACCAAGGGCAACACTATATTCTCGCTTTAGATTGTAGTAGCCCCTATGATAACAGTATCTTAAAACAGATAAAAGAGGTGTTAGCTTATGGAGCAACATTTTCTATTTTGATAACAAAAATAGATAAAAAACTTCCCGCTCATATAGATGCTATTGTAGATGATATACAAAAAACAGTAGAAAAAAAGTATCCAAATCAAGTATTTTTCATAGGTATAAGTAGTGCAGAAAAAGATGATATAGAAGATTTAGAAACAATTATAGACAGAGTTTATGAAAATTCTTCAAAGATATTTGTAAAAACTTTTGAAAAAGAGTTAAATCTTTTACTTAACGAGATAAAAAACTACTATAAAAAGCTTTTAGAGCAACCATGTGATACTCTTACTCAAGAAAAAAAGATACAAAGTGATAGAGAGAGACTAGAAGAAGATATAAACCACTTAGAGGATGTTTTACAGAGTGTTACTCTTGATATACTAAGAGATGGTGTAGATAAACTTTCAAAAAAAGCAGAAAAAGTTTTACATTCAAATATAGATAAGCTTGTGAAATCTACAAAAAACAATACCCTTTATATGGAGATAGCAAATACACTTAGAAGCCCTCTTAATTCGATGTTTAAGAAGATAACACAAGAAGCTATACAGAGAGTAGAAGATAGTTCTATTTCTTTGTCAAATGATATTCAAATCTCATTTTCAAATGTTGATATAGAGACCGAAATGACTTTATGGGAAAAGATAAAAGATTTGTTTACTGGAGAACAAAAGAAAAAAATACAAAAAGAACTAGAAGAGGAGATAATCCCTCATGTAGTAACTGAGATAGAGGTAGGAATAGAGCATGATTTAGCGATACTCTCTTCACAGATAAAGAGTGTAATAGATACGAAAATGAGACAAAAACGAGAGAAGTTTGAGACACTAAGTCAAGAGATATTACGACAGATAGAGATGCAACAAGAGGAGTTACAAATGCTTCAACAAAAGTATTTAAAATCACTACAAACTATAAATGAAGAAGGATAAATATGCAAAAAAACTTAACAGAAGTATTGGAAGAAGTACAAAAAAGTTTTAAGACTATAGAAGGATTTAGTAAGTTTATAGATAGTAGTAAAATTGAAAAAATTCGAGATTTTCAAAGAAGTTTTAAAAATGATGTTAAATCTAAACAAGAGATAAATAGATTACTGCGTATAGGTATAGTTGGGCAGGTCAAACGAGGAAAATCATCTTTTTTAAATGCTCTTCTTTTTGATAATAAAGATATACTCCCAAAAGCTGCTACCCCTATGACAGCATCTCTTACAAAGATACGATATGCAAAAAAACCTTATGCCATCATAGAGTTTTATACAAAAAAAGATTTTGAAGATATAGTGCAAACAGCAATACAAGCAAAAGCAAAAGAAGAAAATGAAGATTTTGATGATGAGTTAAGAGAAGAGGAAAAAGCTTGTTTAGAGATATATGAAAGTACAAAAGAGAGTCAAATACTTTCAAAGCTTGGAACGAAAGAGAAGATTGAGAGTAAAGAAGAGATAGAAGATATACTTGAAAAACTACAAAAATATGTTGGTGCAGATGGAATATATACTTATGTCGTTAAGTCTATGGAACTTGGTGTGAATATAGACTCTATAAAAAATATAGAGATAGTAGATACACCAGGTACAAATGATCCTGTTATTTCAAGGGGAAGAGTAACTCAAGAGTTTATAGGTGAATGTGATGTTGTCTTTTTCCTTTCAAGTAGTTCACAGTTCTTAGACGAATCCGATATGGAAGTGTTGGGGCAAAACCTCCCTAGTAAGGGAATAGACAACATCTATATTGTAGCTTCTTTGTTTGATGGTGTTTTGTTGGATGAGTATGAAAAGTTTAATGATGTAGCTACATTGATAAAAAATACACAACACAGTATAAGTAAAAGAGTAGAAGATGATATAAAAGAGATGATACTCAGGGATGGAAATGACCATATATATAATGCACTCTTAAATGCACTTCCTCCTATATTTATATCTAGTATGTGTTCAAATATAGCGAAAAATTTTGATGAACTTAATGAAGAAGAAAAGCATATATACACCGCACTCAATAGTATGTATCATGATACTTTCGATAAAGAAGATATGCAATATATTGCAAATATAGAGAGTATAAAGGAGAAGATACAAGAAGTTCATAATCAAAAAGATAAAATTTTATCCGAGGCACTCTCGAAACTTCTAAAGGGTGTTATACAAAGAAAAAAACAGATATATACAGAGATTTTAAATGAAGCAAAAAATGACCTTGAAATACTTAATAACAGTGATATTCCTTCTCTGGAAAAAAAGCAAAGAAATATTCAATCACAGATAGAGAAAGGAACAAAGAGTATTGATTCTATCTTTGAAAGTTACTCCATAGATGTAGAAAAAAAGCTTACTAGCTTAATAAGTAAGATAAAAACAAAACAAAAAGAAGCTTCTCATGTGGAGACTCATACTGAAACATCAGAAGAGTCTTATGTATATACAGAAATGGTTGAACAAGAAGGTATAAGTGGTAGTTTGAAAAGAGGTGCTGGTTCTATTTTTGGTCAGGATGATTGGGGATATGATGAAGTCTCTGAAACAAGATCTAAAACTGTAAGTTACAAATATGCAGATAGTTATGAGCAAGTAGAGAAGTTAGAAGCATTCGTAAATTCAAGTGAAGCACTTTTAAGCGAGAAAATTAATAATCTTATAAATATAGAACATTTTAGAGTAGAACTTCAAAAAAGTTTAGTAAATCTTTTTGATATGGAAGATGAAAATTTTGACCCTCAAGAGATGAAAAGAGTAGTTCTTAATGCAGTAAATCGTATAACTATACCAAACATAGAGATTGATGCCTCAATGCACATAGAAACTATCAGAGATGAGTTTTCTTTAGAAGAGGTAACAGGTAGTGATATAAGCAGACTGAAAGATGAAACAAAAAGAGTAGCTAAGCTTATAGAGAAAGATATAATAAAAGAGATATACAATCATATAGAGTTAATCGTAAAAGATTTAGAAAAGGTAAAAGAGAACTTTTTACCTGAACTTTTAAAAGATTCTGAGAGTAAAGTAGAACAGATGAAAAATAGTTTTTCAAAACTAGAAGAGTCAAAAGTAAACTATAAAAAATTGATTACAATTTTAGAGGAAGAGATATAATGGGAATAAGAGATAATATAAAAGATGCAGAAATAGTTGATGATGCTAATCCATACTTAAAAGATGTAAGTAAAGGCTTAGAACTATGTGCAAAAATCATATCAGTAGGAGATATGAAATATCAAGAGAGTTTAGAACATTTTGATGATTATTTAAATCAATTTATAGAATTATCTTCAAATGACACAAATGATATGGGTATCAAGACATATCAATCACTTTGTAATATTAAAAAAGATCTTGAAAATATTTTAAGCTTTCCTCAACTTGAAAACAATTATACAGTAGCTGTTGGAGGAAGTTTTAGTTCTGGTAAAAGTACATTTTTAAATAATGTACTAGGGCTTAAAAATATATTGCCAAGAGATACAAACCCTACAACTTCTATACCAGCTTATATAGTATCTTCTGATAAAGAAGCTTTTTATGCTCTTAATAATTTTAATAATATAATACAACTTGATAAAGATGCAATAGGTGCTATTTCTCATGCTTTTTATAAAAAGTATAAACTTAGTTTTTCACATACAGTGAAACTTTTGTTAATAGAACAAAATAATTTAAAATATAAAAATATCGTATTTTTAGATACACCAGGCTACTCAAAAGCAGATAATAATACGGATAAAAATATAGCTAAAGAACATTTACGAGGTGCTGATTTTTTAATATGGCTTATAGATTCTCAAGCTCCTATCTCTCATGGAGATATAAACTTTATAAAAAAATTAAATTTAACACAACCTATACTTGTTGTTCTTAATAAAGCTGATAAAAGAAATATAAAAGATATTAAAATACTAATTGAGAAAACAAAAGAAAATCTAATTACAGCAGATATTTCTTTTTACGATGTTGTAGGTTTTTCTTCTCTCAAAAATAAAGAGTATTCTCCGACAACAACGATAATTCACACATATTTAAATACAATAGCTTCAAATACTACGGGTACAAAAACATTAAAACACTTAAAAAATGTGTTTAAGCAATATCAGGATTATTACAATGCTAAAAAACAGGAATATAAGATATACACAGGTGTACTTAATAAAATTTTAATGCTGAGTAGTAAGAGTAATGAGTATGAAAAGAAAATTGAAGAGTTATATCAAAAAATATCTAAACAACGAAAAAGTATAATTAACTTTAGTACTGAATTTACAGAGTTTCAAACAGAACTAGGGGGACTTGTTGGAGAAATGCTTCAAAATAGCGGTATCAATATTATTAAATATATAGATGAAGAGATATTTGATCATGACTATTATGATAATGTTTTTCGAAATAAAAAAAGAGAATTCAGATTTGATGCTTCCCTATTTTTAGAAGATGAAAATGAATTATTTATTTTTAAAAATCTTCTTGAAGTAGATGCAGAAGTCAATAAAATAGGCTCTATCGCAGTTTATATTTCTATAGATAATATAACAAATGATTTGATAATTTCGAAAAAACAAATTAAAAAAGAAACAAAAATGGAAGCAGAAGAAATTTTTGAAGAAGGACAAAAAGTAAAAGTACAAATAATTGATACAAAGCAATGTGTCGTTATTGTAAATAATATGCACAAGCTAATATTACTAAAAAACACGCACCAACCCCAACTATATGCAAAAAAGAGACCTAAAAAAGAAGTAAGAGATATAATGTGTGATACATCTCTACATATAGAGTTATCGTATTTTACAGATACCCCAGATGAACAAATGTACTTTAAATTAGGAGAAGAGTATATTAAACTAAAGAGCATCCATAGTAATATAACAGGTTTAGATATGACTGCATACATAGATAAGGAGACTATGTTTTCAGGTGCTTTACCTATATCTATTAAAAATAGAAATATACATGGTATATATAATAAAGAAGAAGTAGAACAAGATTTAGATAATACTCATGCTCAATCTGCTAAATTAGTAGAAGAGTATCTTGATGTAACTAAGAAGAGGTTAGAATTTGTCGATGATATACGTGAAACTATATTAAACGATGAACAGGCTAGGTTAGAAGTTCAAAAAGCTATATTAAAGTTAACAGATGCTGTAAATAAATCAGAGATAAGTAAATCTATAAAAGACTATAAAGAGATGGTGAAAGGAGATACCACGTTAGTCTCAGATTTACTAAAAATATTTAAATCTGTTATTTAACTTTAACATAATTAATGGAAGTATAAATTATTTCTTATTGAAGGTTGTGTAAAATGAAAAGGAAAGAATATGCCAATAGCTCCAAAAGCACTTAAATTCAAATGTTCTCAATGTGGATACACTAAAATTATAAAACCAAATAGTGATGTTTTAACACATCTTGATTTCATAAGTGAATGTCCAAAATGTAAAGGTAAAATGAAACAAGTAGAGTTGAATCTAATAGAGAAACTATTATTTTGACCATAGCTTTTAGTATCGCATAAAAATAAAAGAGTTAGTACAAAATACTCAAAAGAATAACTTTTATAATAGTGTGAACTTGACACTTTAGCAATACTTAAAGCATTTAATCACAATAAAAAACAAATTAAAATATTATTTAATTAAGCAAAGAAATCATTCGCTATTTTCATCTCTTTAAGATGTATAGTTTTTAAGTTAGTACGTAACTCTTCATCTTTATCATAAAGATCTAACTTCTTTTTTATATACTCACTAGCACCTTCTATCTCTTTAGCTTTATCAATAGTCTCTTGTTGGAATTCATCAATTCTTTTCATCGCATTTATCATCAAATATCAAAATTCTCTCCTATCATTTTATTTAAAATAGTATACAAATATTTATATCAAGCTGCTTGAAGCCCAAATTCAACCTGAAACTGTGTAGCTTTCACTTCTGGTACTAATGAGTTTTTTTCTTTATGGAGTGCAACTATTCCATATCTCTCTAGTGTCTTGAGTGTACGAGAGAGGTTTGATTTTGCACGACCGGTAAGCTCTTCAAGCTCTTTAAGAGATTTGGGGTGATTATCTAGTATCACTTGAAGTAAGCTTTGGTTCTCACTAGAAAGGATCTGAGCCATAGATTTGATAGACTCAAACCAAACCTTTGGTTCATCTGCTTTAGGCTTGTAAATACCCTTTGCTATATCTATAGTGCGTTGTCTGTATAGTTCTTTTGACATAATGCCAACTCTTATAGTATTCATCAGTTATTCTCCATATAATAATCTACACTCTTCCAAAAATCTTCTAGGAGTTGTGAGGCAGATTCAAATTCATAAGCGACTATATCCATCTTTTTGTGGATATGGTCATAGGACTCTTTTCTATCCCCGTACTTTTTAGATGACTTAAAACTATGAGCATTGTCATAACCTATAACTCTACGATTGTTTTTATCATGAAGAGTTAAGGAGTATCTAATACCATGTGGGACTGCCCGTGTTTGCTCTACTTCATATGCCTCAAACTTTATCCAATAACCACTGTCCATAGGAAATACTTCACCATGTAGGTTTAGTAAGTTCTCTAAATCATCCATTAGTTTCCTTTGTTATCACCTAATGATAATATTAATTTGTTTAAGTTCTGTTGAATTTTCTATCTCTTTTAATTTTTCACACTCATCTGTAAAGATAACAACTGCTTTAAGTTTATTATTTTAAGCATCCCTATCTTTTCTAAAAAATACTTAGAAAAAAGATGTAAGTTATTTATCACTGAGAAATAGTGATATGTAATACTTTATGTACAACTATTTCATTAATTGCCTCTAAGCACTATAAAACAGGAAGACTATTGTCCCGGACGTCTCCACCAAATACTTATAAATCTGGCACAAGAACAACTCTATTTCTTCCTTCTCTTTTAGCAAAATAAAGTGCACTATCTGATCGTTGCAAAACATTATCAACACTCTTGTCATCTT